>Ga0209933_1000106_pt1 | contig 236095 bp, 233 predicted proteins | sample ThiBiot_300_biof_FD_183944 | JGI IMG/M metagenome (GOLD analysis project Ga0209933, IMG submission 183944) | Wastewater bioreactor microbial communities from Cape Town, South Africa - Thiocy_cont_300_biof (SPAdes) | ecosystem: Engineered > Bioremediation > Thiocyanate > Unclassified | place... | reverse complement strand
TCACTCCGCGATGCGCGGGGCCCTCCTGTGGACACCGTGCAAGCTCACCGATAATGGCCTCACAAATGCACGATGATTGCAGCGGCAACGAGACAATCAGGACACTTCTTGGAAATGCATTCTAACCGCTCGTCCTTGACGCCGCAGCGGCGGGTGCAAAATTGGCAGTCAGAGAGAGGTAAGCACGGCCCCAAGGGGGCCGTGTCCGCTTCCGGCGACCAGCCGGCTTTGCGTCCTCTCCGCGCCTGCAACTGATCGGTCGTCAGCGAACCATAGCCCCACACGAGGCGGAGGCCGCGGAGCGGGCTCCATAAGAGGTGGTCGGTGTCGCAAGTTGGGCCCGCCCATAGAAGGTCGGCGCGCTCAATGACATCTGTGCACAAGCCGCTCGCATTGATTGCAATCGGCATGTTTTTGCGAGCAACTCGGTTATGGCGGAAGAGTTGGATGCGGCGGTGTTCCGGATGGCGGTCGAATGCGTCCGCACACTTCCTCTCAGCTTCAATGAAAAAACCATGGAAATCGCCGCCAGGAGCCGAGGCCTGCTGCTTTTCGACGTGCGGATCGATGGCGATATGGAAATCCAGCGCGCCGCGGCCATTCGTTATACAAGCGATCAGACAGGTGTCCTCATGTTGGACAAGAATGGCCTCCTGACCCACTACTGCATGGTCGATGGTGCCTTCTCAAGTTTCATCGCGCCATTGCAGAATTGGACGAGCATGCCGCTGTCTTTGCAGGCCAAGATGGATATCACTGGCCATGCAAGCCTCTTCATCGGCGCCCTACGCAGCGCTGGATATCTGCTGCAGAGCAGACAATCTTGAAGATCTGAATCTGGTTCTGGCCGCTTGCGGCCGCCTGGTCTCGGCAGCTCATGGCAATGCCACCGCTATTGAAAAGCTGGCATAGCCAATATATATTCCGACACATCGGAAGATTTACTGGGAGCGTCTGATGCCTGGGGTAGCCGAAATGCTGAAGGCAACCGAGGCCGCCGTGGTCTCGCGTGTGAGCCTGCGCGACGTCAATCGCGCCATCGACGAGCGCATCCTGCCGGACGCCTTTGTATCGGTCGATAATGGCCGGCACATCTTGGCCGGCGCCTGCTCGTTCATCAGCTTCTATTTCGAGACCGCAAAGCGGCTGACCTCGGAAGAGCGGTTGTTCGCGATCAGGACTGCGGGACCGAAGCTCACACGCTCGCGCGGGCTCGCATGGGCTGCGCTGCTCCGGGAGGACTGGACGGTCCGAGACGACTTTCTTACCATCGATCTGAGGCCATTCCTCAAGAGTGCGAGCGACCGGATGTCTGATCTCGAGGCTGCCCGGGAGGTAGTTACTTCGTCGGACGATGTGCTCGGCGGAGCGCCTGTTGTTCGTGGCACTCGGGTCCCAGTTTATGACGTCGCCGCATCGGTTGCGGCCGGTCAGCCGATCGAACGGATTCTCGAGGCCTATCCGAGCATCGATGCCGAGAAGGTGCGGCTAGCGGGGATTTACGCGGAAGCCAATCCGCTCCGTGGACGTCCTCGTACCATCGGCGATCTCCCAGAAGGCTCTGTCATCATCAGCGACCGGCGCGCTCCACGGCTCAGGAAATCAGGATGAAGTTCCTGATCGATGAATGCCTGAGTCAGGAGCTGACAAAGATCGCGCATGAAAAGGGTCACGAGGAGGCCAGCCACGTCGTGTGGCTAGGACTCGCTGGGCTCAAGGACTGGGAGCTCAAACCCGTCATCCTGGATGGCGACTGGACCTTCGTTACCAAGAACTCCGTCGATTTTCGGGGAGCAAAAGACAATCCGGGCGCCAAGGGACAGTATGCGGATGTTGCAATTCATGCGGGGCTGGTCTGCCTCAACGGGCCACCCGGCATGGATCTCGACATGCAGATCGAGCTATTCGAACAAGCACTGCTTGAGCTCGATCACAACGATGATCTGGTCAACCAGGTGCTGGAAGTAACCCTCGATGACAAGGAGACGCTGCGCATCGTCCGCTATGCGCTTCCGAAAGAGTGACATGCCGCGCTTTTGGATTTCTGATTATCATTCAATATCAACAGCTTAGTTCCATAAACCTGATTACGCGACTTTGACATGACATGACATGGTAGGGGCCGCAGTCACTGAACGGCGGCGCTGCCGCGGCGGCAGGACAAATAGAAGGAAAGTCGAGATGAAAGAAGATAAGGCCGTCGCTTCACGCGCCGCGATCGAGGGAGAGATCGGCATCCTCGCCCGCCGCAAGATCGAGGCCGGCATCATCGCACCGATCTACGAGGTGATGTGCGAGAAGTTGGGCGAGGAATTCGCGCAGTCCATTCTCGATACCGCTATCCGGCGTGCGGCCATTGCCACCGGCAAAGCCTTCGCAGCCAAGACGCCCGGCGGCACGACGCTTCGAACCTTTGAGGAACTGCAGGAGTTGTGGACGCAGGACGACGCTCTAACCATCGAGGTGATCAAGGCCACCGACGAGGAGTTCCACTACAACGTCAAGCGCTGCCGCTATGCGGAGACCTACAGAGAAATGGGGCTCGGCCATATCGGCCACCTGCTCTCCTGCAACCGTGACGGCGTCTTCTGTACCGGTTACGACCCACGCATAGAGCTGGAGCGCACGCAGACCCTGATGCAGGGTGCCAAGCATTGCGATTTCAAGTATCGCTTTGACGACAAGACGCCGTCCGACTCCAAATGACCTTCCTGCACCCCGCGCTGCGCGGAGCCGCTACAGCCCCCTAGGTGGTCACAGTGAGCAGGCTCCGGAGATGTGCGCGTGCGGTTCTGATTGGCAATCCATCACGAAAATGAATCGTTGCGCGACAAGCGATTCATAAGTGTCGTTGGACGAGGATTTGTCGATCGGCGATCCTCGCGCCATGCTCGCTCAGCCCTATCGACTTTATGTCGAACGCACAGACGCCACCCGAAATATGGCGCGGTTCTACGCGCTTTCCGTCGAAACGACTCTGTTCGGTACGCCCTGCCTGACACGCCGGTGGGGACGTATCGGCTGCGGCGGACAGTCGATGGTTCATCATTTCGATCGGGAGGAGGAAGCCGTGTCGATGTTTCTCGAACTGCTCCGGGCCAAGCGGGCGCGTGGATATAAGACCAGACCGCCTGCGCAACTGCCCATCCTCGCCTGCTGAAGCCTCCTCCTTCTTCAGGGCATAAAAAAGAGCCGCCGTGGGAGTCTCCCTGCGGCGGCTCTTCTAGCCTTTCTGCTTAGTCATGGTTGTCGAGATGCTTCCGCGACTTCGCTATCGGCTTCAGCCGCTTCGCCCGCCCGTCGCCAGCGGCTTTGTCCGCGGCAATCTGCACGGCGACATCGTTGGGGAGCGGCATGAAGTCGTATCCGTCCTTGAGGGTTGCCGCATGCAGGGCGGCGAGCGTGTCGTACTCTCGGTCGTAGGTGCCGAGCCACAGTGCCGGATCGTCGGTGACCTCGTGGGGGAAGGCCTGAAGGAAGAAGGTCCGCAGCGGCGGATCGTAGCCGATGATGGCGTCGGAGTCTGAACGGCCCTTGCCGGTGACGGTGATGGTGTAGCGGCTCATGAAAACCTCCTGATTTTTTGGAGAGGAAGGGGCCGGCCTGGTCGACCGGCCCCTTGAGCTCACTGCGGGTTATTCCAGAGGATGACCTTCTTGTTCTCGTCGCCGCCGGGCGCGGGAGCGAGATTGCCGAAGATCACGCCGATCTCGGGGGCTTCCAGCTTGACCGAGAGGTATTCCTCGCCGGAGCGCTGCGAGACGCGGTTCCAGCCAGCGCCGATCTCGAAGCCCGTGCGCTTGTTGACGATCCGGTAGTCGGGGGCGTCCTCACGCGACTTGTTGGTGTTCGGGATCAGGGTGATCGGGGCGTTGACCCGGAGCGTGGCGAAGACGCCTTCCATCGAGCCGTCGGACTTCTGGGTGAGGTTAGCGATCGTGGTGGCCATAGTGCTTCTCCTTAGGTTGCATCGGGACCATTCCCGATGGCGCCAAAGGAGAGGGCCGTCCTGCTGCGGTCATCTCGGCGAAAATTCTGGAAAATTCTATTTGCCGAAAAACCGCGGGCAGGCCCTTCGCCTGGCCGCAACCAAAAAACCGAAATCGAATTTTCCTGAATATTCGCCGAGTGTACCCCCAACGGGGGTTGACCGCACAAAGCAGGCGGTCGTCCACAAAGGCGACATGAAACGGGAATGGTCCGGATGCGGCCAACGGAGAAACGCCCTGCGCCGCCATCGCTTGCCTGCACCACGGCGACCAACGTCTCGCTGGAGGGTGCCGCAACTGCCGCTCCGGTCACCTCCTGAAACCAGCCGTATCGCCCAACTCCAACAAGTCGCGTGAGGGCGCCGGCCACAAGCGTATGGCCGGGATGCGCTCGGGAATCGGATCGGTGCTGGCCGCAACCCGGATATTGTGACGCTCCGGCGAGGAATACCTCTCGATCAAGCTGGAAACGCCAACGTCGCGGGCTTTTCAGTCCTCGGTTCCGCTTTAGCGGCAAGTTAACACGGCAGGCTCGTCCTCCGGAGCGTCCTGCGACGAGCGTCAGGGGATCGGTCGAACAGGCCAGCCGTGCCTTCGTCAGACATCAGGGGTCTGCAAGCGCGAACGCACAGCGTCCTTCATACCGGCAATGCCAGCCGCTCGTCCGGTGTCATACGAGCCTCGATCTGCCGGCGAACATCCGGGCCGGCATGACGAAGCATCGCGCGCCAATCATCCGTGCCGTAGGCTGTGGCTATGCTACCTCTCGCCATGTCGTAGATCACGCAAGGCTTGTTCACCATCGCCAGGCGCAGCACATTGAGGCAGGTGCCAGGGCTCATCCCATCCCAGACCATGAGCCCGAAGTCGGCTCGTCGGGCCATCTCGCGATCCTTTGGCGCATGAGCTTCGAATCCGCGAGCGCCGGCGGGTGGTGGAACCGGGTACACCGCCCAGTCGCCGAGATTGTTGCGCGGGGTATCGGCGGCGCAGAAGACGCCGACATGCTCGTAGTTGTAGCCCGCAAGCAGCCCCTGCATCTCGGCGTCTGCTCCCGGCGCATCACCGATCAGCACGCCGTGCTCGGCAGTGACGATCGCGCCGATGCGGACGATCGCGGGTTCGGGTAGTTCGTAGATGTCGTGTGAGCCGCCCAAAAATATCATCGCCATGGTCGCTCCCTTTCCCTCATATCAACCGCCCGGCCCCAGCTCTCCTCCCCCTCTCCCGCGCGCGGGATCGTCACCGAAGGCCGAGACGGCGCTGCCGGCTCGGGGAGCGGCGGCAAGCCGCGACTAGAGCCCGGCCGGCCGCAGGCCGGCGCGCCCGGGGTCCCACTGTTGCTGGCGCGGCTACGCGTCGCGAGCTAGTGGCTTATGTCGGCCAGCCAGAGGCGTACGTCCTCGATCGAACGCATGAGCACCGACGGATTGTCCCGCGCGGGAATGAAGCCCCAACTCTGCCAGTAGCGTTCGGCCTCCGCGTCGATGGCCCTGACGATGATGGCGCGGCCGCCGACGATGTCCGCGCCGGCGATGCAGCGATGGAGCGCATCCTTGACCAGGCCGCTGCCGATGCCTTGCCCGGCATAGCGGTGATCGACGGCGAGTTGGCCGATCAGCAGGCAGGGGATCGGGTCGGGTGGCCGCCCGGTCCGGACCGCGCGCGGCGCGCTGTTCGGCTGGATCACGCTCGGCGCAAGGCCGTAGTAACCGACGACCGTTCCTTCGTCGTGAACGACCAGGACGCGCGTGAAACCGCGGGCCTGGTTCGTTCGCGCAAAGCCCACCAGCCATGCGTTGAGCGCCGGCTTGCCGCAATCGAAGGCGTCGAGGCGGTGCGCGTCGTGGAGAAGTTCAATGCCGGAAAGCGCCACCTAGCGGTCCCAGGGCGCGGAGCGGCGCAGCCGCTCGGCCGCCTTCGGCGGCGGTGGGGCCGCGGGGGCGGAGATCGCCTGCATGAAGGCCTCATGGGCATCGGGCGAAAGGCGGATGACGGTTTCGTTGAGGATCGCCGCCTGCGCCTCGTGGAGTGCTGCGCGGCGCATGAACTCGGTACGCGACAGGCCGACCAGCTCCGCGCCGCGGTCGATAATGGTGAGATCATCGTTGCGGAACCGCATCGACACGGGTGTCTCCTTCTTCTGGATGGTGGTGGCCATGGCACGCTCCTGTAATGCAGTGATATATACGTCGATGTAACGCGGACAGCAATACACCAGAGTGGGTGATGCGATTTCGCCGTGTCGATGCGATCATGGACGCGGACGGCGCCGCATCGCGCGTGGGCGAAACCGGCCGCGAGCGGCCGGGTTCGATGACGTAGGAAGGATCGGCGCTCACGCGCCAGCCTCCATGAAGCGCCAGACCGGGATGCCGAGGCGGCGGGCCTTGTCGGCGAGATTCTGGGTGATGCCGGAGCCAGGGAAGACGATCAGGCCATAGGGCATCACCGAGAGCAGCTGGTCGTTGCGGCGGAACGGCGCTGCCTTGGCGTGCCGGTTCCAGTCGGGCTTGAAGGCGATCTGCGTCACCTTGCGGTTCTCGGCCCAGCAGGCGGCGATGCGCTCGGCGCCGCGCGGGCTGCCGCCGTGGAGCAGCACCATGTCCGGGTGCTTTTCGTGAGCCTTGTCGAGCGCGTCCCAGATCCGGTCGTGCTCGTTGCACTCAAGCCCGCCGGCGAAGGCGATCCTGGTGCCAGTCGGGACAAGCACTTCGGTCTCGACGCGGCGGCGCGCGGTGAGGAAGTCTCTGGAGTCGATCACCGCCGACGTCATCGCCTGGTGGCTGACCTTGGAGCCAGTGCGCGGGCGCCATGCCGAGCCGGTCTCCGCCTCGTAGAGGTCCGCGGCCTCATCGCGCATGATTTCGAGCACGTTGCGGCGCTCGATATAGGTGATGCCTTCGGCCGTCAGCCGTTCCAGCTCGACGGACTTCACCTCGGAGCCGTCCTGTTCGTTCTGGCTCGATCGCTGCGCCTCCTCGTTGCGGTCGAGATCGCGCGCGATGCGCTCGGCGGCGCGATGGAAGACGTTGGTGAAGGACCAGAGCAGGTTGTCGAGGTCGGGCTCGAGCCTGGTGTCGCCGAGCATGCCGGCGAAGGTCTCGACGATCCCGGCGAGGCCGGCCCGGACGACCTCGTCGTCGGGCAGCGGCCGGGGATCTGGCTCGTCCTGATGCGGGCGGTGGCCGTACATCTGCAGTTCCAGGATGACACGGTCGGTCGGCGAGGAGGCGTGGTAAGGCTCGTAGGCGTCATCGAAGGGAAGCTCGTAGGTCATGGCGGTCTCCGTCGGCTGTGGCCGCGCCGATCGCGGCCTGACAGCGAAACCCGGCCGCGCCGCGGGCGCGGCTGCACCGAAGGCCGGAGCGAAGCGGAGGACGGCGCAGCCGTTGCGGCCGTGACCGCGGGGTGGCAGGGATCGCCTCTCGGGCAGGCCGCGGGCGCGGCCTCTCCGCCGGACCACCGCCGTGCCTAGCGACTTTCGAAGACGCCGCCCTGCCCGCCTGCCGGCCCCGGCCGTTCAGCTAGACGAAGGCAAGAGACCTGCATCGTCCCAGACGAGCTGGCCTCGTAGCCAAGCTACGAGCGAGTCGGACCGAGACGGCAGCGTCTGCGTCGGCCGCGATGTAGTGGCGACGGCGGCCAAGTGGGAAGGACAGGCCCGCCTGGTGATTGACCGAGGGTGGTGGCGGCCAGCGGCAGCGCCGGCATCGCCGCCCTGAGCGACGTCATCCTCTCGAGACCTTTGCCGGCGCCCGCTGCGCCACCCTCCGTCTGGTGGGTTGCGCTCCGGGGAAAGTCATGACTCAATGCGCGGACAGGGGATGCGGCGGCGACCTGGAGCTTTGGAGGTGCGGCAGTTCAGGATCGGCGGTTCGCTCTACGGTGAGGAAGCGCCCGAGCTTCAGGAAATTGTGGCGGCCGCGTACGAGCGGCGCGAGCGGCCGTTGTGCATGTGCCGGGGCGATGGCCTGCCGATGTACATCGCGCGAATGGGCGGCCTTTACGCAATCAAGCGCATGCCGCTCAGCGGTGGTGAGCACGATCCGTCCTGCGCATCCTACGAGTCGCCCTACGAGTTTTCGGGGCTTGGCGCCCTGATGGGCAGCGCCATCCAGCTCGATCCGCAGAGCGGCATGGCGGCGCTGAAGCTGGATTTCAGCCTGTCGAAGATCGGCCGCCGCGCGGCCTCGACGCAATCCGGACCCGAAGCGGACAGCGTTTCGGGCGAGGCACGAAAACTGTCGCTGCGCGGGCTGCTCCACTATCTGTGGCATGAGGCCGAACTCACGATCTGGACATCGCTGTGGGCGGGCAAGCGTCATTGGTGGAATGTGCAGTGGCATCTGCGCGAGGCCGCCAGGCAGATGATCGTCAAGGGCCGGCCGCTCGCCGAGACGCTCTATGTACCGGAAGCGTTTCGAGCCGAACAGAAGGAGGCGATCGAGAAGCGCCGAGCGGAGGCGCTGGCGCCTTTAGCGTCATCCGGGCCGGGGCCGCGCAAACTCATGATCGTCGTCGGCGAGGTGAAGGATTTCGAGGCCGCCCGCGTCGGTCAGAAACTCGTCATCCGGCACATGCCGGGATTTCCTTTCATGGTGGACGAGGACCTCTATCGTCGCCTGCGGACGCGCTTCGAGCGGGAGTTTTCTTTATGGGAGGCCGACGATCGCTCCCATCTCATGGCGATCGCCACGTTCGGGCTCAATCCGGCTGGACTGGCGGTGATCGAGGAGATCGCCGTGATGGTCGTCAACGAAAACTGGATCCCCTACGACTCCATCCAAGAGTGAAAGCTCGTCGACGCGCTTGCAAGAATGCGGGACAAGAGTGTCAAGGGTCTGCGATACAACCTTGCGCCGGACCAACCCATCGCAAACGCGGTGGTGCAGCACCGGGGCCAGTCAACTGCGCTCTACATCGTCCCGACCGGAGCCGATGACAAGTTTGAGCTCACGCTGAAGGACATGATTCTTACGCGCCCGGAGATTGGTGCCTGGGTGTGGCGGGTCAGCGAAGGCGAGATGCCACCGCTCCGGCTTTAGACCCAGCGCGATGAGCGACGTGATCTATGCAAGACCCAGCCTGCTCTTCAGTTCTGCGTTTTCCTTGCGCAGGTGTTCGGCGAGCATCTTCTTGAGGCGCTTGTTCTCTTCCTCGAGCGCGACCAGGTCTTTCAACGCGTCGCTTTCTGGCGCTGGTGCCGCAGCCTTCTTCCACTGATAATAGGTCTGCTCGGATATCCCGGCCTGGCTGACGGCACTCTTGCTGCTGGCGCCGCCGGCGATCGCCTTCTCGATTTGCGAGAGCTTTTGAGCACGTTCCTTCTCGGAATAGATCTTTCGCGGTGCCTTGGCCGGAACAGGTGAGATGGGTTCCGAGATGGCTACTTTGGCGGCTTCCTTTGCAGCCGAGCGTTTCGGTTGCCCTTTTGCCGTCTTATTTTGCCGCGGGGCATTTTTCTTTGGTTCGGCCGGCTCTGCTTTCGTAGATGTATCGGTCAGAGCCTGACCGGATTCAGTCTCGTGAGGATTGGCCATTGGAAGCACCACTCGCGGTTTGTTGACATCCTCAGCATCGTTGCGGGGTGGATCAGAGTCAACAAGCCGACGATCTGCAAGCTGCGCCTTCTCGGACTCTTTCGCTGCTTCGGCGGCAATAGTGGCGAGGTCGATATCACCCCAGATCGAGCGGTTTTGCTTCGCAGCGCCCCTCTTGTGCTTGACCTCAACAATGAATGGCCTGGTCTGGCGCATCATGATCCCTTCGATGGCGGGCAACGATATGTGGCATCGGGCGATTGCCCTCAAGCTATTGCGAACTGCTGAGCGGCAGTGCTGCAGCTTTGGCGCGACCAGCCGTGCTCCGGATTTTCTTGTCGTAGTTCGGTCGCTGAAGCCGCATACCGGAATGCAAGCTACCTGCCAACCCATCATGCGGTTGACCCCGGAGCTTGATCGAGGGCGGTTGCTGCGAAACCGCGCAGCTTGGACTTTCGCGCGCTAGATCGTCACCGAAGGCCGAGACGGCAAAGCCCAGCTCGGCGAACGGCAGAACGCCACGAGTAGAGCCCGATCGGCTGTCGCGCCCTGCCCCTCGCTCTTTTGGCGCGCTCACGCAGGCAGAAAGGCCTCGGAATCTTTAGGAGCGAGCTGTGCCCTTAGCTGCGCGGTGAACCGGGCCGGTCCGAGCCTGCGCAGGTCCTCGTTGAAGTCGCCGAGTTCGGGGGTAAGCACCAGCGGGAGGATTCCAAGCGCCTGCGCGCGGCGGCTCAATCGCTCGATGCCGTGCCGACCTGCCGCGTCGGCGTCGGCGGCGATGTAGAGACGCTCGCACCTGGCCGGCAGCAGGAAGGCAGCAAGGTGATTGGCGGTCAGCGCTGAAACCATCGCCATGCCGGGCATGACATGCGACAGCGACAAGATGCTCTCGAGCCCTTCGCCGGCGGCCATGACCGGCACCGGGCCGTGGGCGGGAAAGCGGAAGCGTACGGCGTTGCCGAGCAGCCCGCCGAGCGCGCGGCGGGGATCGTCGACCTTTGCTTTCCCTTCGCCCTCCGGATCGAGCCAGGTACGATGCACACCGGTGACGGCGCCGAAGCGGTCGGTCACGGCCGCGATCAGCGCCGGATAGCTGCTCGTCCGGCCTGTCACGAGATCCCGATAGTAGCAGGACGTGTGGAAGCGCAGGGCTGGATGCAAAGATGCCCGCAGGATGCCGCGCTGGCGCAGGTAGTCATCGGCCAGCGTGCCTGCGAGCGGCTGCGTCATGCGGAGCAGGCGCCTGGCGCGTTCGGCGGCCGGTCTTTCGACCGATGGGGTGCCACAGGCATCGCCGTCGCCGGACGGCGGGCTAGGCCGGGGCTCGTTGAGGAAACGCCGAGCTTCATCGGCAACGTCGCGGAAATCGACCAACCCGCTGGTTTCCCGCACGAGATCGAGGAGGTCGCCGAACTGGGCGGTCGCCGCGTCCGCCCACCGGCCCTTCCGGGGACCAGAGAGATGGACGTAGAGGGACTTGCCCTTGCTGTTGGCGACGTCGCCGACGATCCAGTAATTGCCGGCGCGTCGGCCGGCGGAGAGATAATGGCGGCAGACCGCCTCGGCGTCTCGCGCGAGACGGTCCGCCAGTTCGGAGGCGGACAACATGGCGGTCAGGTCCGACCGGCGACGTCGACGATGCGATGCTGTTCGATGAGACGCGAAAGGATCGCAGGGCCTTCATCCGACGTCGGGATGAAGAACCTCAGCTTCCAGGCGATCATCTCGCAGAACAGGCCGATCGATCTCAGCCTGTCGCGCATCCCGTCGGTGAAGCCGGAGAGTTCGACGCGATAGTCGTTCATCACCCGCACCCGGCGCAGCGTCATGTTGCCGGCGAGCCCAACGACGGAGGACCCGCCGAGCAGCGATTGCCAGACCTGGTCGACGCTGATGACCTCGGTCCGGTCGAGCCCGAAATTCCTGCACAGCCGGGCAAGCCCCTCGGCCGAGACCAGGCGGCCGACGATGCGCTCGCCCTCATCCGTCTCCAACCGATAGACGCGGCAGAAATCCTGCGGCAGCAGTTTCCAGATCGGCAACAGCAGTCCGGAGACCATATGCATGGTCGAGACGGAAAATTCCGGGAGATTGGCGATCTCGGTGTTCCAGGCGGCGGAAAAGACCTGCTCGTCCGCCTCCGCCCAGTTCGTTTCCTCCAGCTGACGCAGCTCGAAGCGGATTTCGTCCATCGGCCGGATGAGCGCGACGCGCGGCTGGACCGAACCGTCGTCGAGCATCACCGAGCGCGTCGGAACCTGCACCGCCGCGCGGCCGGACTTGCCGTTGACCATCAGCCTCGCCCGTGGATCGTACGTCGCCAGTTTCAGGGCGTCTGGGAGCGGCATCGGCCGATTGCGATCCATGCGTTCGATGGTCAGCAGATGCGACTGCGCGCCGGTGACCGGATGCGTGTAGACCAGCCTGCGCTCCTTCACCGTCATGCGGTCCGCGACAAGCGTTTCCAGCCCCTTGTCATAGACGCCGGCGGAAATGGCGCCCTCGATGCGGGCGGCCAGCAATTGCTCGAAGGCGTCGAACAACAGGTTTTGCATGGCGATCGTCAGCGCCAGCATGCGGTTGAGGAAGGTGTGGATCGGTGGCAGCTCGTCCTTCAGCCCTCCTTCTTCCGCGGTCAGCGACAGGCCGGTGATCGCCTCGAATTTTTCGAGCGAGCAGCCGGCAATGTCGCCGCGGTGGATGAGCCTGTAGAATTGCCTGAGCGCATCGCGGGCATATTGGGATTCGAGATTGTCCTCCGAGCGGAACATGCCCTGCCCGCCGGTCTGGCGTTGACCTCGTGTGATGGCGCCGAGCGTGTCGAGGCGCCGGGCGATGGTCGACAGAAAGCGCCGTTCGGCTTTGACGTTGGTGGCGACCATCCTGAAACGAGGAGGCTGCGCCTGGTTGGTACGATGACTGCGCCCAAGCCCCTGGATCGCCACGTCGGCCCGCCAGCCGGCTTCAAGCAGGTTGTGTAGGCGCAGGCGCTGATTCTTCGCGCCGAGATCGGCGTGATAGGATCGTCCCGTGCCGCCGGCTTCGGAGAAGATCAGGATCGGTTTCTCGTCGTCCATGAAGGCGCGGGTCTCGTCGAGATTGGCGCTGCCCGGCCGGCTCTCGACGGCGAAGCGGGCGATCGTTCCGCCATCGTTGCGGCGCACGATGCGGCGCGACCGGCCGGTGATCTCGGCGACGCGATCCGTGCCGAACCTCTGGACGATCTGGTCGAGTGCCGTCGGGACCGCGGGCAGACTGCCGAGCCGTTCGAGCAGCGCGTCACGGCGCTCGACCGCTTCCCGGCACAGGACCGGGTTGCCGTCGGCGTCATAGACCGGCCGCGACAGGAGATTGCCTTCGGCGTCGGAATATTCCTCGAAGAGTTGGGTCGGAAAGGAGTGGTGCAAAAACTCCGCGACGATCTCGCGCGGCGTGACGTCGACCTGGATGTCGCCCCATTCTTCGGTCGGGATTTCCGAGAGCCGGCGTTCGGTAAGCGACTGGCCGGTAGAGATGATCTGGACGATCGCCGCATGGCCGTCGTCCACGTCCTTGTCGATTGCGCCGATCAGCGCCGGCGTCTTCATCGAGGTCAGCAGATGATTGAAGAAGCGCTGCTTCGAGCTTTCGAAGGCGGAACGGGCGGCGGCCTTGGCTTGTCTGTTGAGCACGCCCTTGCTGCTGGTGATGCCGGAAGCTTCGAGGGCCGCGTTGAGGTTGTTATGGATGACCTGGTAGGCCTCGGCAAAGGAATCATAGATGCGTATCTGTTCCTCGCTCAGCTCGTGTTCGAGGATGTCGTATTCGACGCCCTCGAAGGACAGGGATCGCGAGGCGTAGAGCCCCATCGCCTTGAGGTCGCGGGCAAGCACTTCCATCGTCGCGACGCCGCCATCTTCGATCGCCGCGACGAATTCGGATCGGGTCGAGAACGGAAAATCGGTGCTGCCCCACAGGCCGAGGCGTTCGGCATAGGCCAAGGATTCGACTTGGGACGCGCCGGTGGCGGAGACATAGACGACGCGGGCATCGGGCAGAGCGCGCTGCAGGCGCAGACCGGCGCGGCCCTGTTGCGAGGCAGCCTTTTCGCCGCGCTCGGTTCGACCGCCGGCGGCATTGGCCATGGCATGGCCTTCATCGAAGATGATGACGCCGTCGAATATTCTCGCTTCGTCCGTCGGGATTCGATCATCGCCTTGGCATAGCCAGTCGACGATCTGCTGGACGCGCGAGCGTTTGCCTTCGCGCTCGTCGGTGCGCAGCGTGGCAAAGGTGACGAAGAGGATGCCCTCTTCGAGCTTGATCGGTTTGCCCTGCCGGAAGCGGGACAGCGGCGTGACCAACAACTTTTCCTGGCCGAGCGCGCTCCAGTCGCGCTGGGCATCTTCGAGCAAGGTCTCGGATTTGGAAATCCACAGATGGCGGCGACGGCCCTTGAGCCAGTTGTCCAATATGATCCCGGCGGCCTGGCGACCTTTGCCGGCGCCGGTGCCATCGCCGAGGAACCAGCCGCGACGAAAGCGAACGGCTCTCTCGGTCTCGGGCGCGACTGCTTTCAGATTGTCGAATGTGGCATCGACGGACCAGTGTCCGGCAAGATAGCCGGAATGCGCTTCGCCGGCATAGATCACGCTTTCGAGCTGGGCATCGGAGAGGTCGCCGCTGGCGATGGCATGCTTCGGCAGATGCGGACGGTAGCTCGGTTTAGGTGGCGCGACCGACGCCATGGCGACGGATTCGACAAGCCTGTCCGGGTGTGGTGTCGCGCCTGGAATATGAATTGCCTGCAGCCGATATGGCTCGTAGATGCCGTCGGCGACATCGACGCGGGCTTTTGGCGCTGCCTCGCGCAGTTCGTAGTCTAGTTCGACGACCTCGTCGACGCGAACGGGTGGCGGAGACACCGGTCGCGGTGCACGTACAACGGGTGACGAGCGACTTGCCGGAGCGGTCACCGCTGAAGAACGCATCGTTCCGGCGGCCTTGCGAGCAGCCATCTTCGCCGCGCAGCCGCGCAGGATGCCGTTGGACAGAGTGCCGATGGAGTTGGGCGCCGTGGACGGCCAGCGGGGCGGTAGGCTGGAGATCCAGGTGAGAAGCGTTTCCAGATCGGGAGCGGCGCCGTGCGAGGCGACGAGCTTCGCCGGATCGGCGGCGGCGATCTTGTCGACCACCGTCAGGCGGGTTTCCATCGTCGTGCCGTGCCGGGCATAAAGAGAACCGTCGATCGCGGCACTGAACAGCACTGTGCCGCGGTCCTGGAGACGGGCGAAAGCGTCGCGCCATTTGAGATTGTCGGGAGAAAGGCTCGAGCCGGTGATCGCGACCAGCCGGCCGCCGGGAGCGAGGCGAGCGAAGGCGGAGGAGAGGTGACGCCACGCGGCGTCGGCGACGATGCCGTCGACATGGATGCCGGCCGAGAACGGCGGGTTCATCAAGACGACAGTCGGACGGATCGAGTGGTCGAGATAGTCGTCGATATGGGCCGCGTCGTGCCGCGTAACCGTCGCCTTGATGAAGAGCGGCTCCAGAAGCGAGCGGCGGACTGGAGCGTACTCGTTGAGGGCCAGGCGCGCGTGCGCAAGCTCGGCCCAGATTCCGAGCAAGCCGGTCCCGCCCGATGGTTCCAGGACGGTGTCGTCGGCCATGATTCTTGCGGCGCGGGCCGCGACAAAGCCAAGCGGCATCGGCGTGGAAAATTGCTGGAGGTGCTGGCTTTCCTCAGAGCGCCGTGTGTGGCTCGGGACCAGGCCCGCGACCTTCGTCAGCATTGCCAGTGCGGCCTGTGGCGCGTTCGCGCGTGCGGAAATCGCCGTGCCGAACTTGCGCAAGAACAGGACCTGCGCGACCTCGGTCGCCTCATAGGCGTCCTTCCAGGCCCAGAAACCCTCGGCGTCCGAGCCGCCGAAGGCCTTCGTCAGGGTGATGCGGAGATCGGTCGCGCCAATCGCCTGGCCGCGTTCGAGAAACGGCAAAAGGTCATGGCCAGCATGAAGAATCTTGGCCGCACGATCGGTGCAATCAGCGTGCGCAAGCGAGGTGGCGGTCGCCTTGGCGGTGCCGGATGTGATCATGTTCATTGGAATAGCTGTCTCCAAAATGAGAAAAGCCCGGCGCGATGGCCGGGCACTGAAAGGAAGGATGGGAGGATCGCGTGTGGTGGTCCGCGGTCAGGCAGCACTTTCCAAGAGCTTTCGAGCCTTCCCCTCGAGTTCTAGTCGCGTGTCCTGATGCGCCTTGCCGCGCGCCAGCGCGGTGATGCCCTGCACGAAGTCAAAGATCGACTCAGGCCGCCTCCCCTCTTCGGACAACACCGTTTCGATGATCTTGCCGGTTTCAGCTTTCGAGAAGCCGCGCTTGCGCAGAAAATCGGAACGATCTTCATCGTTTCGCGCAACGACCCGTTCACGGGCGGCCCGAATGCCGGCAATGAAGGGAGCCGGCGAGGAATTGGCGAAATTCGTCAGCGCTGGTGCCGCTTCGTGGGCGAAACGCTGCGCTGCAAACTTCGAATGCCGGATGGTGATTTCCTCGAAATTTTCCGTGCCCCACAAATTGCGATTGGCACAAACGGCCCGCAGGTAGAATGACGCGATGCCGAGCGTCTTGGATCCGACTTCCGAGTTCCACGCATAGAAACCGCGGAAATAGAGATCCGGTTCACCGTTGGGCAGACGGCCGGCTTCGATGGGATGTGTGTCGTCGACCAGGAAGAGGAAGACGTCGCGGTCGCTGGCATAGAGCGTCGTGGTATCCTTGGTGATATCCACGAACGGATTGTGGGTCATGGTCGACCAGTCAAGCACGCCTGGGACCTTCCACATCGTATCGCCCGTCCCGTTGCCGGCGATGCTCATCACCGCTTCGATGAGAGTCCTATCCCAGATGCGCCCGTAGTCCGGGCCCGTCACAGCCCGCAATTCGACACGGCCATCGTCCATCTCCAGCGTCTTGACCATCTCGGCATCGTGATTGAGGAGGCCGTGCTGAAGGTTGATCGCCGCGAGCGGCGCGGGCAACTGGCGCATATAGCTCGCCGGTGCCCCAACCAGGCTGCAAAGCTGCCCATAGCTCCAGTGCGTCGGCGCGACGGGCTCGCGGCCGCCGGGCATGACGAGGGAAAGGCGCTCAGCATTGTCGCGGGTCGCCTCGACGCGGATTTCAGCAGTTTCGACGGTTCCGACACGGGCACGCTCGGTTCGGGCGCTGACCGCGCGATGGAGGTCGGAGAGCGAGAGATAGCGCTCGTCGTCGGGCCGCGAAAACCATTCGGACGAGACGCGGCCGACGCGTTGACCGCGCGAGATATCGACCTTGAACCCGGCCGAGACGGGGTGCGTGTTGGTGATCATGGTGTTCATTTTGGTGGCTCCTGAAACGGGATAGCCCGGCGGCCACTTTTCGTGATCACCGGGCTGGTTGAGGTGGATGATGGATCGCCCCGCGCCAGACGACGCGGCCAGCGGAGTGAAGCCGGCGAGCTCGGCGCTGGAAGGCGACGGCGGGGTATCGATCAGTCGATCGCCTGAAAAATCTCCGAGGCCTCCGGATGGTCAGCTGAGTAGTTGTGGAGGCGGCCGTAGCCTTCCGGGAGGCGGTCGGACCGGTACTGGAAGGAAAGATGGGAGAAGGTGAAGAGCGTGGCGATGATGCCCGCGGCCTCGGCCGAGACCTCGCCTTGAAACCCGGTGATCTCGCCGGTGATCCGGAAGCGCGATTTTGATTTCGGAGCCATGAACAACGGCGTCCCGTCGTGTTCGTAGAAATCCCAGAAGCCGCCGCGATAATCGAGCGGGCTCAGGCGTTCCATGAAACTGTAAACGGCGTTTTCGGCCACGATCAGCAGCGAGCGCCCGAACAGCGTGGGCAGGAAGTCCAGGCGCCGCTCGTCGGGTACAATGATTGCGCCTTGAGCGACGTTCTCGGATATCGACATCGATCTGATCTCCAGAGAGGCGACAGGGTTCAGGCCGGGCAACCCTCTCTCCGCCGCCTGGCTTCCCCCTTCACCGGCCCCACCTCTCCCTCTGTCACCGACCACGGCCGCGCCTTCCGCGCGCAGCGCGTTCTCATACGTGTTGATGACGGACATGCATTTTTCTCCGATGCCAAAAGCAAGGCCCGGCGTTGGGCCGGGCCTTGGTCAGGCTTTTTCGGAAGGGCTATTCCGCGGCGTCGAGGTGACGACGCTCCTCGATGTCGGCGTCCTCGGATGCGGTCCCCTCGCCTTTCGCCTCCTCCGTCAGGAATGCCGGCAGGTCGGCGTCGGCGTTTTCCACGACGTTGTCGTCGACAACATCGGCAGCGTCGTCGCCCTGTCCTACAGGCGTCTGATCGAGGGCAAGACGCAGCGGCTCGGGCAGCCATCCGCTACCTTCGAGCAAGCGAGCTGCTTCGCGGGCCATGTCAGCCTTCTTGAGGTGATCGATGAGCTGTGCGGACTGCTCGCCCTTCGCCTCCCGGACCGCCTGCAGGATATGCGCCTTTGTCACGCGGCCGAGATAATTATCGACCGTCGGCGTCCAGCCCGCGTCGACCATGTCGAAGCCGATCGAACGGGCGAGCTCCTCGGCATGGGCGATCGCCGCGGGCCGCCGGTTCCACGGCTGGACGACGGCATTGAGCGACAGCGAGACGCAATGCGCAAACAGCGCCTGCCGGCTGGCCTCGTCGAGAGTGACCAGATAGCCCCAGAGCTCCGCTGGGTTCTTCGGCAGATCGTGGCCCCAAGCTTCATGACGCTGTTCGATCTCCTTCGCCCAGACCGTGTCGCCCAACCCTTGCGTCTGACCGAACTTCGCGCTCTGCATCGTGACCTCGAGGCAGGAGTCGGAGCCATAGACAAAGAACGTCTTCAGCACGAAGACGTGCAGGGCGGCGACGAAGGCCATGACTGGATCACCGGCAAGCGCGTTCCTGAGCGCGATCGTGCGGGCCGCCGTTAGGTCCTCGATAACGCGGTCGGAGAGCGGACGAACCTTGTCGTCCTCCTCTTCCGGCGTCTCGACGGCAACGGGCTTGCCGTTGACCGAGATGCCGCCAGATTCCGAAGTCCCATCTGCATCGCCATCGTCATGATCGTCGGCATCGACGTCGCCGACCGGCTCGTCTTCCGGCCGAACGAAGCCACGCTCGATCTTCAGCTCCCCGCCGGCGCCGAGCGAGATGAAGGCGCCACCGTGCGCGACCTCTTGCCGGTCGAAGACATGGCGCCGATCATTCAGCCGGTCCAACTCGTTGCCGAGCTCTTCGAGCCGGGTTTCCGTTTCCTCGGAATAGTCTTCTGCCTCGGCATACTCCGCGTCGAGCTTGTCGTATTCCGCCTTGACCTCGTCATGGCGGGCAAGCTCATCGGCGTTGAACTCCGCGCGCTCGCCATAGAAGCGGCGCAGCCCCGATGTATGGCCGTATGGGAAGTCGATTGCGGCATCGACCCACTTCCAGCCCTCCTCGGCTTTCAGCGCCTCGGCGTCGGACTTCAGCTTCTCGAACACGAGCTGCTCGAGAAGCGCCGGATCCTGGAGCCATCCGCCCTGGTCCTGTTCGAACAGGTCTCGCATGACGACACCGCCGGCGTCCTCGTAAGCCTCGATCCCGACATAGACCGCGCGGCGATCGGCGGCACGGATCGCTGTTTCGGTCAAGAGCCGGCGGATGTAATACGGCTCGCGGACAGGCGATCGCGAGACCGTATCCCAGACCTGTTCCTGGCGAACGTGATCGTTGGTGATGGAAAAGGCCATCACCTGCTCAAGTTTCATTTCGTCGTTCTCGTAGAGATCGAGCAGGCGCGGCGAGACCGACGCCAGCCGCAGGCGCTGGCGCACCGTCGAGACCGACACGAAATAACGTGCAGCGATCTCCTCCTCGCCAAGACCTTGCAGATGAAGGGTCTGGAATGCCCGGAACTGATCGAGCGGATGAAGCTGGAGGCGATGGATGTTTTCGGCAAGCGAATCGTCCTCGGCCGAGGTCGTCCCGCCGCGCTTGACAATGCAGGGGATCGGTTCCGTCTTTGCCATGCGCTTCTGCTTGATCAGCAATTCGAGCGCACGAAAACGCCGGCCGCCGGCGGGCACTTCGTAGCGGCCGGTTTCCTTATCCTCGTCACCGAGGATCGGCCGCACATTCAGGCTCATGAGAAGCCCACGAAGGGCAATGTCGTTGGCGATATCCTCGATCGAGACGCCCGCCTTGATGTTGCGCACGTTCTTCTGCGAGAGTTCGAGCTTGTCGAAGGGGATGTCCTGCGATCGGTCGAGAGTTATCTTCTGAATGGCCTTTGCCATATCGTTTCTCCGTAGCGGGCCGGCCGGAGCCTCTCTCCGAACCTTAAAACCCGCTACGAACGCCCTCTCCCCCCTCTCCCTCCTTGCTGCCCGCCGCACCTCCTGGTTCGCGCTGTCAGCGGAACTGGTGCCCACCTTCGTAAGGCTCTGAGGGGACGTGGCAGCTTGCGCTTATCATTTCGACGCGGGAGCGCTTCGAAGCGCACAAGTCCCCTGACTGCAGATGGATAGCTCTGATCCAGCCGACCAGCATCGGCAGGAACGCTGGCCGGTCTTCCCTTCAGTTGCCTTCAGCGAAGTCGACCCAGCCGGATTTGCGGAGCGGATCGAGCATCCTGGGGTGATCCATCGGGATGTTGATCAAGCGTCTGGCGCCCGACCGTTACGGTCTTGCCGGTGCTGCGTGTTCGGTCATGGCGCCGATGAAATTCTCCGAACTGCCGCATCGTCGTGTAAAAGCTGGAGCATGGGCCGGGCGCTCATTGGACCGCCCCCTTCGCCTGTCCTACATGGGTGTAGCTGTAGCGATTTCCGGTATGTTCCAGAATCTCGGCGCTGGCGGCAGCATATGCCGCAGCGAGCTCGCGGAGCGGAGCATATGATAACGCGCTCCAGAGCCGGGGGTCCGGTCTGCGGCCAACGGCAACCATCGGGCCGCCCACCGGAATATCGGCGACGCGCTCGACATTGACGCCGCCGCCCGACGCACCCTGTTTGAAAAAGGCCGCCGTGAAGTCGATACCCGCCATCCGGCACGAGGTGCCGGTCGTCGGCCCATATCAAAAAGCTCGCCGTCGCTCGGAGCGCCCTTGCGGCCATCGCCGCTTCGTGACTCAGCTATCGTCGCGATCCAAGACGCCGGAGATCGGCGAAAGCCGTCGCGGCGTTCCGACTTCCCCTTGCGGTGGATGTCCGGCAGGGCCGAGGGTGGCGCCGTGTTTTCAATCTCGTGAGGACAATGTACGCGGGGCGACCCATTGGAACATCCTGCGACCGAACAAGCCTCCCAACAGGACGAGCAAGACCGCCACGCCGACGTTCCACATCAGGATCATTACAGTGGCGTCGATGGTGTGGAACAACGACAGCGCCGTTGCGGTGATCGCGGCCACGGCCAGGCTGCCCATCACGGCAACCACTGTCGGTCGCAAAGTGGCCGCGTGGCGCAGCATCACGAGCATTGCGAGCGATAATGGCAGGCTGGTCAGCACCAGGGTCGCGAAACACCGGGCTGTTTCTCCGAAGCTGACGCCGGCCGGGCCGATGCCGATCCACCGAGCCAGGCACTGGTAGCCAATGTTCGACAGCCAGACGATCAGCGTCGGCGCCGGCAGCAGAAGCCAAAGCCGCGACCGATCGGGGAGGCTGACCAAAAAGGCCGCAAACGCCGCCAATATGCCTGTCAGGAGCGAAGCCGCCATGCCGGTGGCAAAGGTAGGATCCCGCAGCCGCTGAACAAGGTCGGGGCGAATTCCCTGACTTATGGCAAGCAGCGTCAGAACGGCAGCCGCGAGCAGAAGCCAGCAGGTGGCGCGCGTCAGCGGCGGCCGCAGACGCCGTACCGGCGCCAGGTTCGTGGCAAGCGATGCAATGAGATCAGGGGTCTTGATCACGTGTCGCTCCGATTGGTCAGCATCTTCCGAAGGCTTATCAAGGCGCGGTGTGTCGCAACCTTGAGAGACGCGATCGACGTACCGCTCGCCGTCGCAGCCTCCTTCAACGACATCTCTCTGAGCTTGAGCATTCGGATAGCTTGTCTCTGTATCGGAGGCAGTCTGTCGACGGCGCCCAGCAATCGATGTCGGTTCGATATTTCTTCTAAGTTCGCTTGAGGCTCTGCAAAGGTTTCGTGCGCTGCCGTAAAGGGCGTCTCGCGCGCTCTCGTACGACCTTGACGGCGTAGCCTGTCGACAAGGCGACGGTTTGCGATCGCTCCCAACCACGGCCCGAACGGGCGCTTCGGGTCATAGGTGTGTCGAATCGAATGCACGGTAAGCAGGACATCCTGGACTGCGTCTTCAATGTCGCTCGCGTCGCGGTGCCGCCGTTCGGCGGTTGAGCGAAGATACGGCGTCATTTCCTCCAGAACCCAGCGATAGGCTGCTGCATCACCATCTTGGGCCCGGGCCATGAGGATGGTCCAATCGGTGCCGGGATTGCTGGTCCCGTTTGATCAATGCCGCGCGCGCAGTCTTGGTGACTCGCTCGCAGGGTTCAGCGCTCGACACGAGTTCGGCATCGGTACGCGGCTACATGGTTCTTGAGACATCACCAGCGGGCTCGGCGCGCGGATGCGGCAATGATGCGCGCCGCACGGAGTTCAACGTGCCTTTCGGCCGAGCAAGCAGACATCATGTTGTGCCATGCGGTTTGCGAGGGGACCAGCCGGTCGATCAGGAAGTCCAGCGAGAGTCGATCTGGCCCGAGCGCCAGGGCGGCCCAGTGCAGATGGAAGTTCGCCCAGCTATTCGCCACGACCAGTTGGATCACGCTGGTAATGATCAGAAGCGCCAGCGCGGCCAACCGCATCGCGACCTCGATCACTGCGCCTTGCTACCGTTGTTTCGATAGGGCGACTGCTCGAAGCGATCAGTGAGGCAGTATCGCCAAGGCGGTTGTTGTCTCACTGTGTCGGGCCATCTGATGACGTGATCAGGCCTGCGCCTGCTAGAAACGCGCGGACTGCCGTGCGAACCTCCTGCGTCCGCCCAACCAGAAGATGTCCGCCGGTATCGTAGACCACCAACTTGGCGCCGGGGATCCTGGCCGCCGTGAATTTGGCTGACGGGAGCGTGTTGAACAAGTCGTCGCGCGCAGAGATGATCATTGTCGGTGCAGTGATTTCATCTAACGGAAGTCTATCTAACTCGGGGGCGCTGTCGATGTTGATTCCGGAGAAGCGGAGCGACAGCGGTTCAACGCTTCTGACGAAGCTCATGACGCGGTCCCTCTCGGCGTCGGGCGCAGCGGCTACCAGCGCCGGCCGAACGCCAACGAAGCGAATGAGTATAGACGGTGCAACGTTCTCAGCTGCCCACCAAGCGAAATCGCCACCAACATTGACGGCCCAGAATGCGAACTTGTTGCCGCGGCTGACGTCGATCGCGACCGGACTGGTAGGCGGATAAAGGGCTGGGACGATCAGAATAAGAGCGGCGACCTTGTCCGGGTGACGGAGTGTCAACTCGACCGCTGAACGGGCGCCGGCCGAAACGCCGACAACCACCGCTTTGGGAACGTTCAGTTTAGAGAGCAACGCCGCGTGCGCGTCGCCCTGCGCGGCTGGAGAGGGGTCTCGCGGAACGGGTGTACGGAGATAGCCGAAGCGCGACGGCGCGATGACCCGAAAGCCCTCACCCACAAGATCGGCTGCAAGGGCAAGGCCTTGGTCAAAGCCGCCGCCGGCGCCGTGGATCGACAACAGCGGAATACCCACACCGCTGTCGGCGTATTCGATCGGACCGATGTCGAGGTTGGCGACCAGACTGCCTCGGCTGACGGCGTCGCGCAGACGACCAAGCTCGTTCCTGTAAAGCATGAAAGCCGCACCGGTCGTAGTCGCTATGGCGATAAACATGACCAGCAGGAAACCAATTCGACTCATACAAGGCCCCACCAAAAGATGAGCGACTGTTTTCCGTTGGCATCAGCCGTATTTGTACTTTTCCGGTGTCTGGTTCACATCCCCCCGCCACAACCGTCGGAAAGGTTCCACACATCCACGATTTGCTCGCCGGCAAAACGATGCTCGTGGATCAGGTATTTTGCCAGTCCGCCATATACCTTCCAACGCCAGCATTGGCAGCAGCACGGTCCCTTCTCGTTGGAGTTCGCCATAGCGTAGTCATAGGCCATCTGCTCGTCGCCGGTGAGTTGCAGGTCGTAATAGGCTATCGCCTGCCGAGCGGTCCCCGCAGATATGTCATACGGATCCTGCGGGATAATGGGGATGGCGTGGTATTTCGCCAGGCCACTTACCTGCTCGCCATAGCGCTTCAGTTCCATCGGGCTGCAGCACGGACCCTTGATGCGCGACATCGCCGGCATTGTCGCGATCGACTCCGTGAACTTGGCCGAGCAGGTGCTGTTGCCGTTCTGGCTGAGCTCCTTGAAGCGGGCCGCCAGGTCGGGGTCTTCACCGCTCATCGCCAAATTCGGGCGCCCGAGGATTCCAACCACCGCCACCGCGCCAAACAGACCGTCCAGGACAATGGATCGACGATTCGGACAAAGTGTTCGCTTCACAGCGAATCCCTTTCTCGGCTCAGCCGATCCTCGTAAAAATGGGGAACTGCTCAAGTAGCCAGTACGAGAGCGTCGACATCTGTCCGGCGATCATGGCGAGTCCCATGACAACCATGATTGCGCCGGCAGCGGGCTGTAGCATCTGGCTGGTCTTGCGCAACGACGTCAGCCTCTGCGTAAGACTGTCAGTGAACATGGCGGCGAGCAGGAACGGAACGCCAAGCCCGAGCGAGTAGATCGCCAGCAAGGTGATGCCGTCGGCCACCGTCGCGGAAGCGGCGCCCACGGTCAGGATCGAGCCGAGGATCGGGCCGATGCAGGGCGTCCAGCCGAAGGCGAAGGCAAGGCCGAGAGTGTAGGCTGACATCGCATGCCCTCCTGGTGCGGTGGCATGGAAGCGCGCCTCGCGCATCATCCAGCCCGGGCGGATGAGCCCGGTGAGAAACACGCCGAACAGCACGACGACGGCGCCGCCGACGAGATTGAGCTCGAAACGGTAGCTGAGCAGCAACCGGCCGAGCGCGGTGGCGCTGGCACCAAGCGCGATGAAGACGGTGGAGAAGCCGAGCACGAAGAATAAGCTCAATGCCGCTGCCGACAGACGAGCTGTCCGATGCACAGACCCATCCGCCGGCGCCCTGCCGGCAATATAGGAGATATAGCCAGGCACCAACGGCAGCACGCAGGGTGACAGAAACGAGACGATACCAGCCGCGAACGCGGCCAGCACGCTGATGTTGGAGATTTCGGGCACCGATTAGATATCCACGCTCGCCGGCATCATTTCTGCGCTCCTCTTGCCTGCTCGACAAATTTCTTCAGGGTCGCAAGATTGGTGGCACCGGGATAGATCTGGTCGCCGGCGACGAAGCCCGGTGTTCCGGTGATCCTCAGCGCCTGGGCCAGTTCGGCATTGCGATCGATCAGCGCCTGGATGTCGGGCTTCTGCATGTCGCTCTTCATGCGCTCGACATCAATGCCGGTCTCTGCCGCGATCTTCAGCACGACCGCATCGGTCACCCTGGTCTTCGCCCCATACAGTGCCTTGTGGAACGCGCCATATTTACCCTGCCGCTCGGCCGCGAGCGCCGCCTTAGCCGCGAACACCGAATCCGGGCCGAGGATAGGGAATTCCTTGTAGACGATCTTGAGCTGCGGATCGTCGGCTACGGCCTGGTCCATTATTGGTGCCATTAGTCGGCAATACGGGCAATTATAATCGAAGAATTCGACCAAAGTAACGTTGCCCTGTGCATTCCCCCCGACGGGACTCTGCTTGTCGCGGAAAATGTCATCCGCGCGCGCCTTGAGTGTCTCCTTAGCCTGCGCGGCCTCCGCCTCGCGCTGGCGTTGATCCAGGCTTTGCAGCGCCTCCATGAGCACTTCCGGATGCGCGAGGATATAGTCATGGATCCGCTGGTCGAGTTGATCCTGGGACATCTCGCCTGCCGCAAAGGCCCGGATACCCTGAACGCCTGGATTGAGCAGGAACCATCCTGCCAGTAAGGCAAGCAGTAGCCTGCGGAGAGTCCCTCCAACATACTGACCTGCCAGTCGCGCGCTAGTGAACATGTATTTTCCCTCTCTCGGTCGATTGAGCCATGTAATGATCCTGCCTCAAAGCAGGTTCTTCAATTTCGCCAGCCAGCCTTCGTCCTGCCCATGGTGCGGGCGCTCGACATTGTTGGTGAGCGCATTGACCAGGGTGACGAGATTGATCGGGTCGAAGTCCATGCCGTGGAAATTCGCCCGCCACCGGCCTTCCTTGTCGATCACATGTGTGACGATGCCGTGCATCTGGTAGCCGTCATCGGTCAGCGTGAACTTATGACCGAAGGCTTCCGCCAGCTTGCGGGTCGTGTTCTCGGGCTGGTCCTGGGTCGTGGTCAGGAACAGCCAGTTGACCGGGTCAAGGCCATGCGCCGGCCCATAGGCCTTGAGCACGTCGGGCGTGTCCTTGCTTGGATCGGTGGTGATGCTGGTGAAGACGACCTGATCTTTCATCGGCGTGCTGTTCACCATCTTCTGGATCTCGGCGATCTTCTCGGCATGCAGCGGGCATACATCAGGGCACGACGTGTAGATGAAATGGAGCACCACCACCTTTCCGACGAGATTTGCCAACCGCACGATGCGGCCGTCTTCCGCACGCAGTGTGAAATCGGGCGTCGGCTTATCGATCTGCTGGAAATATCTCTCATCGCTTTGCAGCATCGCGTCGACGTCATCCAGCGAATGTGCCCGCGCGCCATGCGCGAAGCCGATGGTCAACGCCGCCAGCGCAACCAAGTCGCGCAGCAAGAATGTCCATAGGCTCCAGGTCGATGAAACGCCTCGAGCCGCTGGCCCGCTTTGCATTCGGACGAGCATCAATCCCCACCTCTCGTATCAACGGATGGTGCTTTCGGAATGTCGGCGCGTTCCTCTTTGGAAACATCCCCTGTCGAGCATGAGCGACCGGTCATCCGGTTCATGCACAGGCCAAGTGCGCACATAGCGGCACAGGGCAGGAGGCTGAGCAGCACCGGCGCGATGCCGACGGCGACTAGCCACGACCAGTTGAAGGCAATGCCGAGAATGGCGACGGCCGCGCCAGCGGCGATCAGACCGCGCGGCCCGCTCAGAGTGGAACGAACGAAGGACTGGATATCGCGGCGCGGTGACGCCTGCCGGCCCTGGCTCAGTTCTGTCGAGGTCATGTCATTTCCCTTTCTCATTTGGCGACGATGCGACCGCGGATGAAGTCGACCATGTCGGGAGCATCCCACTCAACCGGCCCGATCAGGCGACCGACCTCCTTGCCCCGGCGGTCGATAAGCAAGGTTGTCGGAAGGCCTACGGTGCCGAGCGCGAACATGGCCTTGGCCGAGATATCGATGTTCAGCGAAAGGTGGGTGACGCCGGTTTCGGCGAAGAATTTCGTGACCAGCTCCGGGCCGCCACGATCCACGGAGAGTGCGACGGCCTCAAAATCGGGCCCGCCGAGCTTTGCCTGCAACCGGTCCAGAGTCGGCATTTCCTTGCGGCAGGGTGAGCACCATGTCGCCCAGATGTTGAGCAGCACGACCTTGCCGGAATAATCGGCGAGCGTCTTCGGCTGGCCGGTTGCGTCCGTGAAGCTGATCTCCGGCACGGCGGCAGGGGTATCGAGAACGGCGAAGTTCTGCGGGGCCTGCGCCGCCGATGCGGGCTGCCATGCGACGATTAGCGCCCCGAACAGGACGGTAGCGAATGGCTTCATGGTCTCTGCTCCTTCGCCTCGGCCCTCAACCGCGCGACGAGCGGCAGGATCGTCTTTTCCAGCGCCTCATCTGTCACGGCGCCGATGTGCTTGTAGACAATGCGGCCGTCAGCACTCACCACGAAAGTTTCCGGCACGCCATAGACGCCCCAGTCTATGGCGACGCGGCCGGTGAGGTCCGCGCCGGTACGCGTATAGGGATCGCCATCCGTGTCGAGCCATCGTGCGGCATCGTCAGGCTGATCCTTGTAGTTGAGTCCATGCAGCGGCACCGTCCCGCTCTTAGCCAGTTGCATGAACACGGGGTGCTCCTCGCGGCAGGCAAGGCACCACGACGCGAAAACGTTGACCAGCGAGACTTCGCCACGCAGGTCGCCGCTCGACAGGCCAAGCGTGCGCCCTTGGACCGGCGGCAGGCTGAATTCTGGCACCGGCTTGTTGATCAGCGCCGATGGAATATCAGACGCGTTGCGCGTAAGTCCCCAGCCGAGCAGCACGGCGAGAGCGACGAAAACCATCACAGGTAATAGGACCGCCAGTCGGTGCAGCACGGCGCGCCGGACAGTCGGCGCATCGGATGGGACGGTGCCACTGTTGTTCATTCGTCACCACCCAGTGACGGCTTGACGACCGATCAACACTGATTTCACTCCGTCGCGTAGACGGTCGGCGCCTTGCCATCCTTGGTGAAGGCATAGACCGTCCAGGTTTCGTCCTTCCGGCCACCCATCCCGGGCGCGCCCGCAGGCATGCCGGCGAGCGTGATGCCTGTGACGGCCGGCCGTTCGGCGAGAAGCTTCTTGACGATGTCGACCGGCACCAAGCCATCGACGACATAGCCGTCGACCATCATCGTGTGGCAGCCTTCGAGATCGGTCGGCACGCCTGCATCGCCGCTGATTTGCGAGAGATTGTTGACCGGTTTGATGTCGACCTTGAAGCCATTCTTCTCGAGATAGGCGGCATAAGCCTCGCAGCAGCTGCATTGCGGGTTCTTGTACATCACCGCGTTGATCGTCGCAGCGAGTGCCGGCAGCGGCGCTGCGATTGCGAGGCCAAGGGCAGTGAGCGCGTAGGTTAGTTTCATTTTGTTGTTCTCCTTGGTTGATAGGTTGGATTGAACATCAGGTCACCCGAAAGACGGTCATCAGGCCGGCCATCTGGTGATCGATGACATGGCAGTGCAGCATCCAGTCGCCGGGATTGTCCGCAACGAAGGCGCATTCGACGATGTCCTTTGGTGCCAGCAGAACCGTGTCCTGCCATTGCCGGTGCGGCACCGGCGCACCGTTGCGCGAAAGTACCGACAGACTGAAGCCGTGGACATGCATGGGGTGCCACCAGGCGGTTTCGTTGCGGATGATAAGGTGACAGGTAGCGCCCCGTTCGAGCGCGAATTGCGGCGCCATGCCGGCATGGCCGTCGCCGGTCATCGACATGCCGTTGATCGCCCACGCAGCGCCACCGTTCATGCCGGGCATTCCCATGCCCATCATGCCACCGACGCCGGCAAGCTTGCCGCCGCCCGTCATGCCACCCTGGAGCACGATCTCCCAGCGGATGGTTCGAGCGCGATCGGGCTCGGGCAATGGATTGCGTGGCAAGGCAAGCGGCGCGTCGAGCGGATTGGCCCTGAGCGGCGGCGCTCTGTCATAAGCGAGCGTGGTCAGCGGGTATGCAAGGCCGTCGTAGACGTCGTCCATCACGTCATGCCGACTACCGGGGTCACCCTGCATGTCGATGGCGACATCGATGCGCATCGCCGGCGCCAGCACAAGACGGCCGTCCTCCGGCTCATGTGGGTCGCACGGCTGACCGTCAATTGCTACTATCACCGGCCTGTGACCCTCGAAACGCAGCGCCATTATGCGCGCAAGTGATGCGTTGACGAGCCGCAGCCTGACGCGCTCGCCGGCTCGCACAGGCTGGTTCGTCGGCGCCGATCCGTTGATCGTAACCTCGTTGCCAACGCGGCCGGACATCGCGGCATCCATCGTGCTGCCGAAACCTCCAGCAATCTGCTTGTCGCCCGAGAGGCGCCAATCCTGCAACATCCACAACAGGTCGCGATCAACGGCAACGGGCTCCGCCTCCTCGACGATCAGCGGACCGGCGAGTCCACGGCCCATCTGCACCAGGCTGCCTGCATGCGGATGGTACCAGAAGGTGCCGGCGTCTGGTGGCGTGAACTCATAAACGAAGCTTTCGCCCGGCTTTATCGGCGGCTGGGTCAGACCTGGCACGCCATCCATGGCGTTCAGCAGACGGATACCGTGCCAATGTACCGTGGTGTCCTCGTCGAGCCCGTTCTCGACCGCAATGCGGACCGGCCGACCTTGTTGTATGCGCAGGATCGGTCCTGGAACGGTCCCATCGTACCCCCAGATGGAGGTCCATGGACCCTCAGGGCCAGCGAGATTTGCGCGGCCGTGCATCGCCTTAAGTTCGCGCTCATCAACCTCGGATGCCTTTGATGATCTCGCCTTCAAAAGGCTTGTTGAGACAGCACCCGCTACAGCAACGAGAAATCCTCGGCGCGAGATTGAGAAATGGTTCACCCTTGTAGCCCTTATGACCTCAATCGATGCTGGCGCATCGAATGATTGCTGCATGTGCCCGCAACGCGACCACGCGCGATGTGGGCGAGCGGGCGCCGTTATCAGCAGTTTTGTGGCTGAAACGGCGTCAGGCGCTGGGTCTGGGAGGGAGTGGATCGGGCAGGAAACCCCGGCCGCGCAGAAATGGGGTCGGCAGAGCTGTCGGCTGCTCTAGCCGAGGAACCGCCGTCACGGCCAGGTCTTGTGGCAACACTGCCACCACGGGCGCGATGCAGACCGGCTGACACTGCTTCGAGCCTGTGTCCTTGAGGCACGCCTTGCAGTCGCCCTTCATGGTGCTGTCGGCCATTTTGCCCATGCCAGCGCCGGTTATCCAGACGGGCATCACCCCGACCTGAGCAGCAGACAAGCTGAAGCCCGCAGTCAACAGAACCGCGAGCAGCACTAGGATGAAATGCTTTGGCGACAGCCGTGTCATTATTCGCTTAGGCTGATCGCAAAATGCGGCTTTTGCAAGTGCCGAGCCCGTGACCGCCGGGCGCTGCGACATTCGGGCACGGAAGATTGCGGACTGTTGATAATTCCGGCCACCCGACGCTGGGCTGCCTCACCAGCAGTCGCCGTGGCCCGATGCCGCTTAGTCCGAAAGCCAGTATGCGTGTTAACTCCAAGCCAATTCTCGCCACGGTATTACCGCATTTCAACTTCACGTAAGCGATGATTAACCATTAGGATCGGTATCGGATGTGAGAACCACACATCCGTTTGGGCAAATCCGGGGACAAACGGCAGCCTGCAAGGCCTTTTGATTTGAACCACGTCGAACGACACACAACCGGGCGGCATTTTCACGTGAGCGTCCGGCCGAGGTGGCTGGCTGCTGTGATTTTGGCTGTCGGGTTCCTCTCCGCGGCCGTCTCCGGCGCGAAGGCCGAAATCCGTTCGCTGAAATTCTATCACCTGCACACGGGGGAAAAGGCAGAGATCGTCTACAAGCGCAATGGCCGCTACGATCGGGACGGCCTGCGCAAGATCAACATCATCCTGCGCGACTGGCGCCGCAACGAGCCGACCAGGATGGACCCGCAGTTGCTCGACCTCGTCTGGGAAGCCTACCGCGAGAGCGGCGCGACGGACTATATCCAGGTCGTCTGCGGTTATCGCTCACCGGCGACCAACGCCATGCTGCGCAGCCGCAGCCGCGGTGTCGCCAAGGAAAGCCAGCACATGCTCGGCAAGGCGCTGGACTTCTACATTCCCGGCGTGCCGCTGAAGAAGCTGCGCAACATCGGCCTCAAGATGCAGGGCGGCGGCGTCGGTTACTATCCGACGTCCGGCTCGCCCTTCGTCCACATGGATGTCGGCAATGTCCGCCACTGGCCGGGCATCAGCCGCCAGGAGCTGGTCAGCCTGTTCCCGAACGGCAAGACGCTGCACGTGCCGAGCGACGGGCGGCCGCTGCCGGGCTATGAGCAGGCGGTGGCCGCCTACAAGGCGCGCAGGGGCGCCGGCACGCCCAATATCGAACTGGCCAGCGCCGGCGGCTCGAGCAAACGCTCAGGCGGACTGCTCGCGGCCTTCTTCGGCGGCGGCGGAAGTGATGAGGCTGACGACAGCGTCGATGTCGCGAGCGCCGAACCTGCGCCGAAGCCGAAGGCCGTGAAACCGGCGGTGGTCGCCGCAAAAAGCGGCAACCTGCCGAGCGCTGCAGTCGTCGCGCCGCAGACCGCCAAGCGCGCCAGCATCCCGCAGATCGCCGGCGACAGCGCGGACAATTCCGGGCCGCAGCAGGACAAGCCGGAAACGATCATCGCCGCGCTCTCGCCGAAAAAGATTCCGCTGCCTGCTTTTGCGCCGCGGCGGACAGTTGGCGAGCCCCGGACGCATGACACTAATTCACCGGGCTTGGTGGATGCAACCTCCGTCATCGGGCAGACGGTGACAGCGGCCCGGGCTTCGGGAGTTGCAGACCCGTCGCAGTTAGCGTTCAACGATGTCCCGTTGCCGACCTGGCGTCTTGACGTTGCAACACCAGCTGGTCCCGTGCTTCAAGACGAGGATGGTTCGCTGGCGCTGACGGGCACCGTTGGGCACGACCTTATGACCGCTGGTTCCATTCCAACGAAGCCGTCTGCTCATTCGAACGACGTGAAGACCGGGTCCGAACAAGTAAGTACGATGAGCGGCGACTATCAGGTCGCCTCGCTCTCTAAACCGAGGTCAGATTTCAACTATGCGGTCAGCGCCGATGCGCCGTCGCCGCGCGATGCCGTCGCTGCTCGGCAGGCCGGTTCGGATCCGGCGCGTGCAATCGGTGCAAGCGTCAAGACCTCGGGCAAAGAATCGCGGGCCACAGCGAACGACCCTCAGCATAGCCACAAGGCGTTGGTGCCCGCCGCCGCGCCACAAGCTGCCCGCTGGGCGCTGACCAGTGGGCAGAACATCACTGCCGTTTCGACCGGCACGACCGCGCAGCGATACGCCTACAACATCGTGCTCACACCGCCGAGCGAGGTATACACGGCCGGCTTCCAGTTGAATGGCGGAACGGTGGTCGCCAATCGGTTCATAGGCAACGCTGTCAGGTTTCTGTCCGTCGCCCGCTTCCAAGATAAGTAGCGGTGTGACCAACCATCGAAACTCGATGGCATGGTCCTTTGGGATGCAATCGATGGGGACGTCAACAGCAAACGATAGGCTTTCCAGTTTCATATTCTGCTGGAGCCGTCGTCGTGGTGGGTCAAGGAAATCGATACCAATACTTGATCGGAACACGAAGTTCCGTTCGGCGTAGAGTCGAAGACCGGATCAGCATTGTGCACCCGCAGATGGCCTGCACGCGAAGTGGCCCAGGGGATGCCGACTGCTCACCCCGGAGATCTGCGGGCCGTGTTCCTATTTCACCGCACCGACCAGCACCTGCTGCTCATCTCGGATCGAAATCCAGCGGCCAGTATTGTCGATCGCCTGCCGCTTGATATAGCGGTAGCCGGTCTCGTCCCAGGATTTTACCTTGTCGGTCAGGTTGTCGAGGACATAGTCGCCCTTGTTAGTGCGAACAGTCAGCACTGCGTGACCTTCGCCGTCCGGCTTGCGCACGACAGTGATCAGGAGATCGGCCAGTGATATGCCCGTCCGGTAAAGCTCGCGGCGCTTTTCCAGCACATAGTCTTCGCAGTCGCCGACGCCCTTGTCCGGGTAGGCCCAGACTTCATCTTTGCCGTAAACGTCATAGTCGCTCATCGGCTTGACGGCGGCGTTGACCTTGGCGGTGACATTGGTGAGCTTGCGCCAGAGCGCGTCGGTCATCCTGGCCGGCGCCAGGTCAGTTGGGCGGATCGCGCATTCGCCCGGATTGGCCTTGCAGAAGTCGTAGTGTCCGATCGGCTGCGACGTAGGGCCGCCCGTCCCCATCACCCCCGCGGCCAATGCGGGCGCCGCCCAGAGTCCCGCAATCGCCAGCCCAGCGACCGCACACAAACGCCGCGTCCGTAGCATCGGTGAGGAAGCCATTGTCCCCGTTCGCCCTTATTATTAACGAAACGTTAAGGGCGATTTACAGTCAGAGTCAACTATGATGCCGATTAGATTGGCAGCATGGTTACTCGCATAACCATGCTGATTGCGCCTCACGTCCTCAGTGGAGACAGGCCTGATTGAGCCTGATGTGAGGCGGTGTCATGGCGATCCCCAAATTGGCGCGAGGAGAAGCGGCGGCCGCTTCTTTTTCACCAACGAGCCAATGCGTTCGCGCTAACGGCGCCGATCACGGCCAAGCCTGCTATGGCGATCGAATACCAGGTGGCGACAAAGAGTGGAGAGTCGTCCGTGCATTGCGCCGCATAAAGGGTGGCGGCAATCGCTCCCGCAAATATTCCACATACCGCGCCAGCCAGTGTACGCCGAACGGGCGCCTCATAACGCAGGACAGCAAGGAAAATGGCCAGCGGACCGATGCCAATCAGTGGTATGTAGGTGAGGCAAACCATGCTGTTCTTGCCTATTGTCCGGGCCGTCCAAAGACCGGACGGAAGGAGGAACAGTTCGACCACGACCGCAATGGCAAGGAGTGTGGGAGCGACCGCCAGGAACGGTATGGCTTTTCGCCACTGACCGTCGGGCCGCGAAAGTGCTCGGGCAGGAACGAACGCCCCGACGGCCAGCGATATTGTCACGACGAATTTGAAGAGAAAGCGCGGCGTCTGGACCGCCGCTGCAAAATCCGGACGAAGGCCGAGCGTTGCGAAAAAGACGATCACGGCAACCGCAATCGCCAGCACTACCGCTCCCGCCCAAACATAGGCGAACTGCATCGCCGGTCGCCTCGTGTCTGCAACCAGAGCGTTGATGAGGTAGTCTGTATTCACTTCAACCTGGCCCCAAGCGTCGGAAACCTCTTCAGGACAGGCCCAAGGGACGACCTGGTTGCCATGTCCAACAAGACCCTCCTTGCACCAAAGTTCGATCTAAGGCGCATTGTTGTTACATCAACCGCCGCAATTCCCGCTAGCCTTTTTGCTTGTTTATGCCCGCGCATTGCAAAGCGATGCCGTTCCCCCGCTGCATTGCGGCGGTAGCCATTCTTCTTTGGCGTCATCGGCTAGGGCGCGCCGCCGGCGCCTCAACTACACGCGTAACTTTCGGTGCGAAATCCTGAATCGCCACATTCGGAACTAACTCCTGCCGCATTGCGCGCCGATCGAACGACACAATGGTACGAAGGCCGCCTTGGCTCCGTTGGCCGGCCGCTTCGTTGACTTCACGGGCCGAGACAGGCAAATGTCCCTGCCACAAAAAACCACCAGAAGCCGTTTTCGTCTTGGGGAAGAAGCATCCTTTCCGAAATGAGCGACCGGATCGACATTTTAACTGCGCTCGGCAATGAGCCCCCGCTGGTAACAGGTGGCCGCGCCCGCGCACCGGACCGACGGGAGGTCTCCGCGCGCTGGCTTTCCGGCACCTTCCTCACCGCCGTGACCTCGAGTGTGCTGATGGGCGTGGCGTTGTTTGCTGCCCTCGACGGGCGCCAGCAACTTGCAACGCCACCTGAGATCGCCGACTTGATCCATCTCGAAAACGGCGACGATTCGGGCGAGCAGGCAAAGACCATCAGACTGGTGGCGCCGCGTCAGATCGCCAAGGCCAAGGACCGCCGCCGCGTGGAGGTGTCGATGGTTACCAAGGTCGGCGACCGCGATGTTGTCCGCACCATGCCGTTCGTGCAGATCAAGATGGCGCTCGCGGGCCACACCACGGACCGTCCCTACCCGCCTTTCAACCCGATGCAGGTGTTTGGCGACGACAGCGACGACAATGCGCAGCCGGCCGCGGCGACCTCGGTCGCCGGCCAGATCTACGGCGCCAAGGTCGAAAGCGAGATGAGCTTGAAGACGGTCGATTTCCCGATCGAGGCGGCATCCTTCGAGGAGAAGAGCGACCTTTCCGCCGATGAAGTGGAAAAGGTTGTACGCGAGGCCGCCAACGGCCTTAGTGACGGCGCTGTCCAGGTGGCGTCGCTGCACTATGTCGATCCGCAGCGATTCGGTGATGCCTCCGCCGAATCGCTGGCTGGTTCCTATAACGTCAAGATCACGCAGGAAAATGTGTCGGTGGCGCCACGCGCTACACTGGGCGACCAGGCGCCGGCCTTTGCCGAAGAGATCATTCCCTTCACCAGGGACACCGATATCGCCGAGGCCTATGCCGATTCGGGCTACACCGGCGATGACGCCACCGGCATGGCCGAGGCGATCGGCAAGCTGTTGAACGCCCCGGCGCTGAAGGCCGGAACGGTGCTGCGCGTCGGCCTCGAAGTGCGCGGCGATATCCCCAAGGTCGTGCGCACCAGCGTCTACGACAAGACCACGCACATCGTCACCATCGCGCTTGACGACCGCGGCCAATATGTGCCGGCGCAGGAGCCCGAACCCAATCCCGAATTGCTGACGGCGTTCGATGATTCGCCGCCGGTGGTGGTGCGCGGCAACCTGCCCAATCTCTATGACGGCATCTACCGCGCCGCCTATTCCTACGGCATGTCGAAAACGATGACGCAGAAGCTGATCAAGCTTCTCGCCTCCGACGTCGATTTCCAGTCGCGGCTCAACCCGTCAGATCGCCTGGATGTTTTGTTCTCGCAGCCAGACGGCAATGACCAGACGTCGGACGGCTCGCAGCTTCTCTACGTCGCGTCGACTTTCGGCGGCCAGACGAAGAATTTCTACCGCTTCCAGATGCAGGACGGCACCACCGACTATTTCGACGAGAACGGCAGCAACGGCAAACAGTTCCTGCTTCGCAAGCCAGTTCCGAACGGTCGTTTTACCTCCGGCTTCGGTGGGCGGGTGCATCCTGTTCTGGGCTACTTCAAGATGCACACAGGCGTGGACTGGGCGGCGCCCTCGGGCACGCCAATCATCGCCGCCGGCAATGGCGTCGTCGAGAAAGCCGGCTGGGCCGGAGGGTATGGCAAGCAGACTGTCATCCAGCACGCCAACGGCTATCAGACAACCTACAATCACCAAAGCAGGTTTGCAGACGGGATAGAGCCTGGTGCCAGGATTCGGCAGGGCCAAGTCATTGGCTATGTGGGATCAACTGGGCTCTCGTCAGGGAACCACTTGCATTTCGAAATCGCCGTCAATGGCGCCAAGGTCGATCCGATGCGCGTTCGCCTGCCGGTCGGCAAAGTGCTGAAGGGCGATGACCTCGTTGCTTTCGAGCGCGAGCGCCAACGCATAGACGATCTGCTCAAGCAGGAAGACAGCAGTGCGGTCAATGTCGCGACCGCTAAAGTCGAGGGCTGCCCGACGATTTGCTAGGACGCTATCCTAAGATCGTCAGTTCGGGAGCTTGCTCGGCAGCAAGGGCCGAATTCTGCCGTACTCAGCACGAAACTAAGGATGGCTCGTCGTCAACGACATTGCGGGATTCGAGGACCTGACAACCCGATAGTTATGCCATCGCACGAGCACGGCTATCAACGTCACAAGCGCTCCCCCTGCCGCCAGGTAGAGCCGCACCGGCTCCAGATAAGTCAACAGTGCATTTGCACCGAACACAAAGAGAAGGATCTTGTTGCAGATCGGGCAGGCAATGCCAATGTAGTTGGCGACGCCGCCGACGCTCGCAATTCTCAACGCACACGCCGGGACAGGAATCGCTGCATACACGCCAAGCAGGATCGCCTGGAGCGCGAGCAGTCCGATCTCAAAGCCGCTTGTCGGCGTCATTCGGATGAAAAAGGGATTTGTCCACAAGGCAGCCACGGTGCCGAGCAGCGCAAAAGAGCCGGCGGCCACTAACACTCCCTTGGCCAATGAGCCAAACGTCATTTCTGTCTCCTTTTTCATAACCTCACTCGGCCGCCGTCTTTGCAGGGGCAGCAACGTTTTGAACGCCAGTCCGATCCGGTTCTGGGCTCACAGGGAGAAAACGCTCCGAGCCCCAAGCTCCAATCCGAACCATCTCCGGAAATGGATTGGACGGTCGTTCCTGGGAGGGAGTAATCGGCAACAGCGGCAGTGTTCGCTTCATGATGTCTCCCGTGACTGGAACCGCATTCCAACCGGATGTCCTGAATCCGCTGGTCTCCGGCAACGCCTTGGGCTCGTCGAGGATTGTCAGGAAAAGGTAGCGCGGCTTGTCGGCAGGCACGATACCCATGAAGGCCGTCAGCACGCGTTCCCCGGAGTAGCGTCCGTTCACCACCTTCTCGGAGGTACCCGTCTTGCCTCCGACAAAATACCCGGCGACGTCCGCCTTCTTTGCCGAGCCGACCTCAGCGTTTAATCGCATCAGAAATCTCAGCGCTTCGCCCGTTTGCGGCGTTACCACATTCGTGGCCAAGATCCGCGGCTCAAGGGGAGTCCCCTTGACGAAGGTGGGCCGGATGAGGTTACCTCCATTGACGATTGCGGCGACCGCCATGCTTGCCTGAAGCGGCGTGACCGCAATACCGTGGCCAAAAGCAACCGTAGCCGTGGTCAATTCACGCCAATTCCCGGGAATGAGCGGACGCGCATTTTCAGGCAGTTCGGTCGGCAATCGGTCGAACTGACCGAGGCGTCTGAGAAATGCCTTATGCCGCTCGACCCCCACCCCCATGGCCATTCGCGCCATCGCGATGTTCGACGAATTGATGAAGGCTTCCGGGACATTCAGCGGCCTCTTCTGCCCACGATAGTCGTTGATCGAGAACCGGCCGAAGCGCAAAGGCTGACTGGCGTCAAGGACGGAATGTATGTTGAACAGACCTGAATCCAGCGCCATGGCGGTAGTCATCGCCTTGAACGTCGACCCCATTTCATAGGTTCCGACGCTGACACGATTGATGCGATCCGGCTTGAGCGCGTCGGTGGGGACATTAGGGTCGAAGTCCGGCAACGAGGCGAGCGCTAGCACTTCGCCGTTGGTGACGTCCAGCACCAGACCGGCCCCTGCGATCGCGCCGAATCGACTTACTGCCTTCCTGAGCTCGTCACTCAGCGCAAATTGGACCCGCAGGTCCACACTAAGGACGATAGGTGCAAGCATGCTTTTGTCGATGATCATTCCCTCAGACCGGAGGTCGATGAGGCCCTGTTCATCGATCCATCGTTCGATACCGGCAATGCCAACGTTGTCCACATTGACGGCTCCCAAGATATGCGCGGCCTCGGAGCCGTTGGGGTAAAGTCGGCGCGTCTCCAGGCGGAAGCCGATGCCGGGAATTCCAAGTGCCCAAAGCCTATCCTTTTCTGCAATCGTTGCGGCGCGCTTGACCCACGTGAACCCGCTGCCACCTCTCAAACGTTTGGCAAGGTCCGGCACATCGAGATCGGGAAAGACCGTCGTTAGTCCCTCGATTGCCTCGCCCGCATCGAGAACCCGTCGAGGTTCAGCGTAGATCGACACGCTGGGCACATCCAGCGCAAGAGGAGCACCGTTGCGATCGATGATATCCGGACGCGCAAATGACGGCGGTGCCACCGGCAATGATTTGTCGGGACGACTCTCGTTTCCGAGCATGATCAAGCGAACACCTATGGCCGAGAAGATGAGTGTGAACAGCACCATGACAATTCGTATCCTGGCCTGCGCGTTGGATACCCGGCTGGATCCATTTTGCGTCGAACCGCTCACGGACTAGCCCTTGTTGGAGTCCGGGCCTGCACGCAACCCATCTGTCCAGGCATTGAACGCGCGATTGAACGCGAGTGTGCGCTCGCGTTGCGGCCACCTGATTCCAAACTGGGCGTAAAGGTCGGTACCTGATTTGAAGTCTCCCTGCCTGATGACCACGTCGGCGCGTGGCGTTACCGCCGGTGTCGGTTCAACGCCGTCCCAACTTGCCAGGTACGGAAATCCGACTTTCGCGAGCACGGAATCCCATGTCGGATCCACCAAGATCATCCGACCGTTGATCCTAACCTCGACAGTGTCATGGAAGCCGCGCGTTTCCGCCAAGAGCTGAAGCACGGGCTTCGGTATCGGCAAATCCGCCCAGTCAAAAACGACTCGCACTGGCTGAGCATCGAACTTCCATGCTCGCATGAGGCGGAGCAAGGCCGCCGATTTATGGCGGCAGTCCCCCCGTTCGTTGATGAACAAACTATCCGGATCGCCGGTCCAAGCGGTAAGTCTGTAGGGAATGTTTCGGACAAGCGTAAACGCTGCAATTCGCCTGTCTTGCTCGGTAAGCCCTGTACCGAGCCTTTGAACGATCCAGGCCGCGGACACGGACTTTCCCCCAGTGCGCTGAGCGATCATTTCACGCTCGACCTCGGCGATGCGTCCGGCCAAACCTGACGCATGATTGTTCGCCATTGCGTTGGTTGGCGCCAAAGCGATGATACCGGCACCTAACAGGAACTTACGTCTGTTCATCGATTTCCCTCCAGAAGAACGATTACCTCAGGCAGCCTGTGTTTTTGCCGTGTACGCAGCTCGGGAACTTCGAGCGGGGAAGCTGGTGGAAAGAATGCGAGCATCCGCGCACCGCCGAACCTTCCGGAGTTAGTTACTGGCATGGGGGCGGTTCTCTTCTAGCTGGAAGCTATTTGCCCTCACCGATACTTGGCTTGGCCACTCCACGGGTCGAGCCTTCGTCGACGAAGCCCTCTTCTCGAATGCAACGACGATGCCGTTCATTCCCCCGAGATCCCGCCATTTACCGAGCGTCAGACCACGCTTGCGTGCGCAGTTCATGATCGTGACAACCTGTCCCGGAGGGATGTTGAATATGAGCAGTCCGCCGGGCCGTAACAGGGCTGCGGCCGCAGACATAAACGAGGCTGTATCCGTTTCGAAATAGGCGGCTGCTTGCGAGTAGAGGATGCTGATCGATCCAGGTGTTACCCCCTGCGCATCAACCACGGCCAGCCCCGCTGCCGTGACATAGGGGTGTTCGGTAATTCCGTTCGGCAGTTCGGTGTGCCAGCGCGTCAGGTTCGTGAAGTGGAGGAAGGCCGTTTGACCTAGGGCCTCCCCGAAATGCCTCGCCAGACCCGCAATGTCGCGAGCGTTGGGTGACGCGGACGTTTTCAGTCCTGCCCAGCCACCACCGACCTCGAGATATCGAAAGTCTCCATCCGCCTTCAAGCGGTCGGTTGCTTCCTGGACCAGATCGAAGCCGAGTTCTTCGGCCAGGCGGAATGAGCCGCCGCTGGAAGTCCATGCGCCGTCATGCAGAAAGGAACCAATGGCTCGAAAGATCGACCCGGTTTCGCGGAGCATCGCGCCCAGATATCTGAGCGGGTTACGGCGCGATGGTATTGGTGCGTTGGGGCGTAGTCTGCGAGCTTGCAGGTCCCGTTTTACCCCCATCCGTATCGAGAGCCATGCGGCCTCATCCGGTTCGTAGCCGATAAGTTGGAAGTTATATAGAATCAATTTGCGCGCGCGCGCAGCTGCGATGAACATTGTGAAAATTCCGCGATAGCCTGAAATGTCGCCCAGCTTCTGGGCGACCGGTGGGCACTGAGCGGAAAGGAACGGGCGCCAACGGCACCGGCAACAGATACACTCAGTGCATCAGCACCAAGCGGCTCGTGGAGGACGTTCAACAGCTATCTGGACGAAATGCGCGCCGTCTTGCTGGGCACGAGACATCGGGCGATTGCCCAATCCGGATATATTCCCTGCCAGTTGCACAGCCATTTCACCGTGATGATCGTGATGCAATGACTGATGAAACAGACCGCCGTGATCGCTGGTCTGTTGACTGTGGGTATGAGTGATTTGCGCGACCGGAAGCTCAGCAGCCTCAAGTGCGGGCGGATGTGCAGCAAATGCCAACAGCAGCATCGCCAAGGCGATTGCCGCGCCTAGAAGGCGCCGAACTGGCAAATCTAAACGAAACGTCCGCATGGCTCCAATTTGCATCACAACATTAAGACCTGGTTAAGGCTCCGAAGTCGGCGAATCGCGAAACCTCAACAGACTGAGATTACCGCCATGGCGGTTGTCAAACTAGACCGTCGTCGCGATTTTTGGCCCCCTCCAGCGTATCGGCCAGGATGGCGGGCCACAAGCCGATGACGCCCACTATGGTCTGTCACTAGGAATATTGCCTTCAGCCCGAGCGCGATGGTGATGTTCTGCTTGATGTTGAGCATGCGAGTGCCATGTCATCGAAGCGCTGGCGGACCACAGGGCAAAAAAGTTGGAGCGGCCGAGTGCCGTCGGCCGCTCCATGTCGCCAAGGCCCCTGAAACGAGAGGACCACATGCGACGGCCCTATGACTGTATATCCTCTAGCGCGAGCGCAGTAGGTCTGGCCGGCAGATCACAAAGATGTGTTGGCTAAGCTATTGATCGACTCCGATAGTACTGATGTTGCGTATTTCGCGGCTTGCAGCAATGAGACTTGCAAAAGGAGCGCTTTGCCGTCAGCCTAAGCGAATGATGCCCCGGCCGTCGCTAAAACGTCTTTTCCTGATGCTGCTCGCGGTCTTTCTGACAACAGGGTTCAGCATGTCCGCGGCTGAGGCCAGCGTCGTTTCGGCAGCGATGAAAATGACAGCCGACGACAGGATGGCGATACCCACCAATGCCGGCATGGGCAAGATGGCCGATGTCGGTATGAAGGTCGACCGAAAGGTTTGCCTTAAGGGTACCGGTGAAAACGGCAATCCAATGCGTTGCCCGCCAACCTGCATCTCTCCGCTGCTCGCCTTGGTGCCGCAGGGCCTTGCCGTGGCGACGGCTCGGCGCTTGCGGCAGCTGTCGGCATTGCCAGCCGCGCTCCTGCGTGGGCGAGGTTCCCCGCCCGAGCCATTCCCTCCGAGATCCAGCACCTGATGCCGTCTCAGCTGCACCGCAGCTGAATCCCCGGTGTCTGATCGCCTGTTCACGCATCGCCCGCCGCGGTGTGTCCCACGATTCGCACATGCTGGAATGCTGACGGTCAACTTAAACTTGAGGAGAATTCATATGAATCGAGACCATCCGACATGTCGCCTGCCATTCTTCGACCTTGGGAGCACCGCCCAAGGGTGGGGCGACCCGACGATAGCCGAAGGAGCGCCGGCATGACCGATCAAGGCATAAGCAAGGAGCACGGCGCACTGGCAGTAAAGCTTTCGGCACGTGATTTGCTCAGTCCGCTCGCGATCATAATCGCAGGCCTGATGATTTCAGGGTCGATCATTTGGAGCAGCCGACCGCCACTGCCGCCGCAAGTCGCGGGCCAGGAATCAATCGCGCCCGTGCCACCGTCGGACGCGGTCGCGTCTCCGATGGAGCCTGCACAGCTGCCAGGCCCGCCCGCGGATATCGCGAAGGTCAATCTGAAGGGAGAGCCATTCATCGGCGATGCGAACGCGCCGGTCGTGATTGCCTACTGGTTCGACTACCAATGTCCGTTCTGCCGAGAGACAGAGGAAACCATTCTTCCCCAACTGATCAAGGACTACGTCGATACAGGTAAGGTTCGCATCGTGTTCAAGGACTTTCAGTTCCTCGGACCCGACTCCCAGACCGCCGCAGTCGCGGCGCGCGCGGTCTGGCAAACGGCGCCCGACAAGTTCCGCGCCTGGCATAAGGCGATGTTCGACAAGCAGGACGACGAAAATGCCGGCTGGGGAACGAAGGACGACATCATCACCTTGACGAAGACGATCCCCGGCATCGACGTGGCGAAGATCGAGGAACTGATGACCAGCCGGGCGGCTGAATACGACAGGGCAATGCAAGATGATGCGGCCGAAGGTAACGGCATGGGAGTCGGCGGCACGCCGTCTTTTCTAATCGGCAAGCAAATGATGGTTGGGATGCAGCCCTATCGAGTGCTGAAGGCGGCAATCGACGAGGTGCTCAGCACGATGTAATCGAGTCCGCCGTCTCGCGACGACGAGCGCGTATCAACGCGAGCGAGGCAGACCAAATCGGAGGTGCCGATTGACTCTTGGCCGCAGCGCCCCAGTTGCGTTCGGTAGCCTAATTCTAGGAATGATACAGCTGCGGAGGAACTGGTGGGAGGTCGGGACCATTCTGTTATCGCCGCCACGCATCGAAGGAAGCAGGAATATGGAGGCAGTGAAATGGAACCGGAAAAACGTGGAATCAATCGACGGACCGTCGTTCTGATCGCGACGGTAGCAGTTGCTACGATGTTTGGCGGCTCGATCCTGGCGGAGGAAGTAAAGTTCACGACACTTACGAGTTCTCAGCTGGCCGCGATGCTGGAGAAAAAGGACTTCTTCTTTGTGAACGTCCACACGCCGTATGAGGGTGAGATCAAAAATACTGACACCTTTATTGTCTTCGACAAGATTGCAGATAATCTTGACAAGCTGCCAAAGGATAAAGACGCAAAGATCGTACTCTACTGCCGAAGTGGGCGTATGAGCGAGATAGCAGCGCGGGAACTGACGCGACTCGGCTTCAGCCAGGTGTCACACTTAGCAGGCGGAATGATCGATTGGAAAAAGAGCGGCTACGAGATCATTGAAAAGTAGCTTGCGTCCAGAATCGCAAGGCCGGCCGGCTGAAGAGAAGGGAAGGCGCGCGAAGAAGAGCGCATGCAGATCGAATTGTCACGTAGGGGCACTGATTGCGAATACGAACCAGGCAAATAGTCGTAACCGGCGGCGCGCGTCCGCCGCGTTACGGCGTTCGCTTACCAAGACAGGGTCTTCAACCTTCTGAAGCATCGCATCCATGGCTGAGGTGGCAAGGTGGCCGCGGTTTCTCCACTTGCCGTTCGGCCTGTAGTTGCTGGTGGCGCCATGGCTTCTGGCTAGCGCAAGGATGGGTGTAACCTCAAACGATATCGTTGCCGGGCTGGTTGTGATCGGTCTAAGCGTACCGAGAGAACGGAGAAGCAACGAGTGCTGCGGCGCGTGGGATCGATCCGCTGTTTGATAGTTGAGGCGGTCGATGGCGAATTCGCAAGCTCGGATCATCACAGCTAGCCTTCACACAAGCCCAGCATCCTGATCGTATCTCAAAGCCCCGAGGGATTAGCGTGCCGCAGGGAACAACTCTTTGGTCAGCCCGGCGATCCGGTACGTCAGCAGTCCAAGCCATTCATGAGTGGCGAGATCTGTTTCGGCGAGACCCGCAGCAATCGAACTGGTCGGGCGTTTGAGCTCTGCTTCGCCTCGCGTGCGAAAGTCGACTGGATAGGGCGTCACCTCAAAGCCCGCAGCGCGAAAACATGCTACCGCTCTGGGCATGTGGTAAGCGGATGTGACAAGAAGCCAAAAGTCGCCTGGCTGTGGTTGAATTGAGGCGGCGCTTTCCGTAGCGTTTTCGCACGTCGTTCGCGATCGCTCCTCCATCGCGATGCGCGACGGCGACACGCCCAGCGATACCAAGATATCGCGAGCAAGCTGGGATTCCGTGAATGTGCTCTTGCCGTGAGCCTGACCTAGCCCTCCCGAGAGAAAAATTCTTGCATCGGGATAACGCCTGCTGAGATCGACGGTCGCCGTAAGCCGTTCTCCCGCCTCATTCATCGTCAAACTTGCGCGGGCACTGCTGATGTGCGGATCGACGGCCCCGCCAAGCACGATGACACCGACAACAGGCCTATTGATGATTGGCAGAGGAAAGCGGTTCTCGAGAACCATCAGCGCAGCCGGCCCGACAGGTGTCCAGCCGCAAATCACTAGCAACAAAACAGACGCCATGACAGATATCCGTCCGAGGCGTGGCCTGTTGGCGTGGATGGACAGCAGCCCAACCAGACCTATGAGGGCGATCAGGTTGGAGGGGATCAGGAAGAGCTCGATTAATTTTGAAATGAAGAACATTAAGACCTCATGCACGCTAACAACCGGACCCTGTCAGAAATGAGCAAGAATGTTCCTCACCCGCGCTGGGCCTTGGGCATTCGCCTGCTGCATTGGCTGACCGTGCTCGTCCTCGCGTTTCAGCTTGTCGTGGCCTTCGGACCCATGAAAGGACCAGGTATGGCCACGATGAATTGGCTGCCTGTCCACATGTCCGTTGGAATGATCGTCCTTGCCATAGTTGTCCTGAGGCTCGCCTGGCGAGCCTTCACAAAAGCCCCGGTTCAGCCCATCTCGCGATCTTCGCGACGCGCCAGAACCGTCTTTCACATGTCTATCTACGCTTTGATTCTTGCCGTCCTGATAACGGGATGGCTGGGATATAAGCCGATGCCCTTCATGCCTCCTGCGAGGCTTTTCGGGGACTTGCCGATGCCGCTGGCACCTTTTGTGAGCCCGCTATCTGCAAGAACGTTCGCCTTCATCCATGCAAAGCTTGTGTGGATATTGCTGGGATTGGTTGGCATTCACATCATCGCAGCCCTGGTTCATCTGGTCCTCTTTCGCGACAACGTCATGCGTGGGATGTCCTTTGGACGAGCGGATGCAGGCAATGCCTCGACGCAATAGAGCGAAAGCCGCTTAGGTCATCGCCCAAAGACCTCCCATGATCACTACAGCATACCTCGCAGCCTTCCCCAGTGCGACGAGCAGCACGAACAAGCCGAGACGCACTCGCGCCGCGCCCGCCACCACGGTGAAGGCATCCCCAATGACCGGCAGCCAGGCGAGCGGCAGCGTCCACTTACCATAACGGCGAAACGAACGGGCCGCCCGCTCGTACTGACTGGGAGTAACCGGAAACCATCGACTGGACTGGAGCGTGTCGATGCCACGCCCGAGGATCCAGTTTACCACCGAGCCTAGCGTATTGCCGGCCGTGGCGGCTACAAAGAGCAACACCGGATCGCTACGTCCCGAGGTCAGCAGGCCAAGGAGCACCAGCTCGGATGAGACCGGAAGTAGGGTTGCTGCGAGGAACGCGCTGGCAAACAGGGAACCATAAATTGCGAGCACAGCCACGCTGAACGACCGGCTACGCCTGCACGTCGACAATGCCCATCATGCCAAGCTGCTCGTGCTCGAGGATGTGGCAATGATACATCCTCGGACCCGGTCGTTCCTGGCGCAGCAGGAGCCGGACCGTCTCACCGCGCGCCACGTTGATGGTGTCTTTCCATGCGAGATAGGGCGGCTTCGCGACTTTACCGTTGCGCTCGTGCTCAATCACCTGGAACTGCGTGCCGTGAACATGGAAGGGATGGTCCATGTCGGCCTGGTTGACGATCTCCCAAAGCTCGGTCTCGCCAACTTTCGCGACAATGTCAACGCGCGCCATGTCGAAGGCCTTGCCGTTGATCAGGAAGCCCATTTGCATATCGGTGGCGGTCATGGTCATGGTTTCAGTGAACACCAGGCGTCGGCTGACGGCAGGGGTGCCGAACGGAGCGATCGGCCGCAGCCGCCCCGGCAGCGGCGGCGCTGCTTCCGCTGGCGCCTCGGAGACATCGACCGTCAGCAGCGTCAGGCCCGCGTCGGCGGGACGGCCGGCGCCCATCCAGCCGCGGTCATAGTCAAGAGTGTACAGCGTGACGGGACCGGGCTTGTCGAAAGACACGACAAGTTCAAGACGCTCCGCCGGGCTGAGCAGAATGTCCTCTGCCGCCACCGGCGCCTCCAGCAGGCCGCCGTCACTGCCGATGATCGCCGTTGGCGCGCCATCGAAGGCGAGCTTCAGGAAGCGCGCATTGGTGGCGTTGTAGAGTCTCAGCCTCCGCTTCGCGCCCAATCCCACCGACAGTCTTGGATTCTTCTGGCCGTTGACCAGCACATGGTCGCCGACACGGCCGTTCATCAGGTCGGTCATTGTGTTGCCGGGCATGGTGCCGTCAGCGGCAAGCCGCAGGTCCGTGAATACCAGCACCGTGTCGCCGTATTCTGCCGGAATGGGATCGGCCTTCGCTTTGACCACGAAGGCGCCGGCGAGACCGCGATAGACCTGTTCGGCCGTCTTTCCGTGAGGATGGGGGTGGTACCAGTAGGAGCCGGCCGAGCCCTCCGGCAGTTCGAAGGCGTAGACGCGGTTCGAGCCCGCCGTTACCGGGTCCATCGGATTGCCGTCCTGGTCGGCTGGCACCGGCATGCCGTGCCAGTGGATGGTGCTCTCTTCCTCGCCGATCCGGTTGGCGAAGGTGATCTCGACACGGTCGCCCTCAAAGCACTGAATCAGCGGACCGGGGCTCGAGCCGTTATAGGCGAGGATCGGTGTATCCAACCCTTCCGCAAAACGCGCTGTGGCGGGTTGCGCGGCTAGGGTCGCCTTGAACCGGCCGGACGCGTTGGCCTCGTTGGCAAGCAGCGGGAGTTCGCGCAACGCCTCACCCTCGGGCAGCGTTACGGCGCCTTTCGACATGGCGCCCATGTCGTGGCCGCCCATATCCATGCCGGGCATGGAATCCATGTTCGACATGTCGTCCATTTTCATCTGCGCCAGCGCCTTGGAGCTCACAAGAGCGGCCAGTCCTGCCGCCAGAAATTCGCGTCGATGCATATGTCGTCTCCTGGGTCGAAGGTTGGCGGTCTCGGCGTCGAATGTCTCAGAAGGCGTGGCGATGCCTGGGCGCGTCGCCAACGCCGCGTTGCCGGCGCTTCAAGGCCTTTGCTGGTCCGGCGTCGTGACCGTGCGAGAGGTCCTCGATGATTGGGCAATGCGGCCGATCGTCCCCCTGACAGTGCTCCGCCAGATGACGCAAAGTCTTCGACATGTCGCGGAGTTCGCGCATCTTCCGCTCGAGTTCCGCGACATGTTCCATGGCGATGCGCTTGACATCGGCACTGGCACGTGACCGGTCGCCCCAAAGCGCCAGCAGATTGGCCATCTGGTTCACTGAAAAGCCGAGATCCCGGGCACGCCGAATGAAGCGAAGGGCGTGAACGTCGCTTTCCGAATAAACCCGATAGCCGGCGCCGGTTCGTGCAACGTTCGGGATCAGATCAATCGATTCATAGTAACGAATCATCTTCGCAGACACGCCCGACGCCGCTGCCGCTTCACCAATGTTCATCAGCGAGTTCCTACCGGTTTGAAGGGTCCCCGCGACCCTAGAGCTGGAATTTGGGATAAATAGGACTGCACCAGCTCAATCATATCACCAACGCCTCTTCGGGCACCTGCTTCGACTGTGATCTATCGTCGATCGGAGCGCGAAAGCGCCTCAGGCGCAACGCGTTGGTCAGCACAAAAACACTGGACAGCGCCATGGCGCCGGCGGCGAGCATCGGGGAAAGGAGCGTCCCGTAGAATGGGTAGAGCGCGCCGGCGGCAATCGGTATGAGTGCGACGTTATAGGCAAAGGCCCAGAACAGATTCTGGCCGATGTTGCGGATCGTAGCCTTGGAGAGTGCAATCGCATTGGCCACGCCGCGAAGATCGCCCGACATCAGGACGACGTCGGCGCTTTCGATGGCAATGTCCGTGCCCGTTCCGATCGCGATGCCGACATCGGCGGCGGCCAGCGCCGGCGCATCGTTGATGCCATCGCCAACAAAGGCAACTCGGAAACCGTCTTGGCCAAGTCGCTTGACTGCCTCGACCTTGCCGTCGGGAAGCACCTCGGCGACGATTTCATCGATACCGATGCGCCGTCCGATCGCCTCGGCCGTGCGACGGTTGTCGCCGGTCACCATGGCGACTCGGAGACCAAGCGCGTGCAACGCCTCTATCGCCTTTGACGTTGAAGCCTTGATCGGATCGGCAACTGCGACGATCGCGGCGAGCTTGCCATCTATGGCAGCATAGAGAGGGGTTTTGCCCTCGTCTGCAAGACGGCCGGCTGCCGAGGCAAACGCAGAGATGTCCAGACCAAGCCGGGTCATCAAACGATCGGCGCCGACTTCGACCTTGCGATCTTCAACGGTCGCACTTGCGCCGAAGCCGGGAACGGCATCGAAGTTCTTGACATCGGCGAGCACAAGGCCGCGATGTTCAGCGGCCCGCACGATCGCCTCCGCCACCGGATGTTCGGAACGAGCCTCGACGGAGCCGACAAGCCTCAAGACATCGGCTTCGGCAAATCCGTCCGACACCACGAAGTCGGTGAGTTCGGGCCGGCCCTCGGTTAGCGTACCGGTCTTGTCGAGCGCGATAACCTTGGCGTCACGCAGCGTCTGCAGTGCATCGCCTTTACGGAACAGCGCGCCCAGCTCGGCCGCGCGGCCGGTACCCACCATGATCGAGGTAGGCGTGGCGAGACCCATGGCGCAGGGGCAGGCAATGATCAGAACTGCAACCGCGTTGACCAGCGCGAAGGAAAGCGCTGGCTCAGGCCCAAGGAAAAGCCAGACCGCGAAGGTCAGCAAAGCAGCCGCGATAACGGCCGGCACGAACCATGCCGTCACTTTGTCCACAAGCGCCTGGATCGGCAGCTTCGCGCCCTGGGCAGCCTCGACCATGCGAATAATCTGTGCAAGCAGCGTCGCCGAACCGACCTTGGTGGCACGAAAGGAAAAGCTGCCAGTCTTGTTGATGGTGCCGCCCACGACTTCCGCATCGATGCCTTTGGCGACCGGAAGCGGTTCGCCTGTCATCATGGATTCGTCAACGAAGGACGATCCTTCGACGATCTCGCCGTCAACCGCGATCTTCTCACCGGGGCGCACCACAACCATATCGCCTACCCGAACCTCGGCGACTGGCACTTCGACGGTGACTCCATCCTTGACGACCCGCGCAGTCTTAGGCTGAAGGCCGACGAGTTTCTTGATCGCGTCGCTGGTCCGGCCTTTGGCCCTCGCTTCGAGGGTACGGCCGAGCAGGATGAGTGTGACGATGACGGCTGCCGCTTCGTAGTAGACGTTGGCAGTGCCCGCCGGGAGGGCATAGGGAAAGAAAGTCGCGATGACCGAATAAGCCCAGGCGGCGCCCGAGCCGAGCGCGACAAGCGCGTTCATATCCGGCGCGCGCTTGAGCAGCGCCGGCACTCCCTTCTGGAAGAAGCGAAGGCCGGGGCCGAACAGGACGATCGTGGTGAGAACGAATTGCGTGCGCCAGTTCCACTCGCCGAGCGTCATCATCACCCAATGGTGGAACGCAGGTACGAGATGGGAGCCCATTTCGAGAACAAGGACAGGCAAGGTCAGCAGCGCCGCCAGCGCGAGCGAACGGCCGAGCACGCGGATCTCGGCGGCGCGCCCGTCGCGCTCGCGGTCCTCTCGCGCATCCGGGAAGATCTGACGCGCCTCGTAGCCTGCTGAGCCCACCGCGCTCACAACCGCTGCGGCCTCGACCGCACCCGCGACGATCTGGACGCTGGCTCGCTCCGTTGCCAGATTGACGCTGGCTTCGGTCACGCCGGGCACATTCTTGAGCGCCTTCTCAAGGCGCGCGACGCAGGAGGCGCAGGTCATGCCCTCGATTGCAAATTCGATTGAGTCCGTACGCGTTTGGTAGCCGACAGCCGATACCGCCGCCACAACGGGAGCAAGGTCCGGCTTGCCGGCAAAGATCACTTCAGCACGTTCGGCCGCCAGATTGACTGATGAAGAGACGACTTCAGGCACAGCGGCGATCGCCTTTTCCACCCGTCGCACGCAGGATGCGCATGTCATGCCTTCGATGCCGAGCTGAACCGTGGAACTATAATTTGAAACGGATCCCGCTGCTTCGTTGCGAGTGATGGCGTTCATGTTTCCGCAACTCCATTTTAGTCGTTGCAGGAACAGATAAAGGTTCCAGTGATGGGAAGGTCAAGAGGAAAATTTGTGTCACGGCTATCCGGTCGGCTGAACCCAAGAACAGCTCTTGACCTTCCCACGATGGGAGGCCCCATACCGAGTGGGCCAGCACTGAAAAGGAGAAACTGCAATGCTGAAACTGAGGGTTCCGGATATGAGCTGCGGCCATTGCGCCAGCACGATCGAAAAGGCCGTTAAGAGCATTGACCCGACCGCGCGGGTCGCGATTGACCTCGGGTCATCAACGGTGGCCATCGAAACCAAGGCGAATGAAGCGGCGATCTGCGATGTCATCAGATCCGCCGGCTACGACAACGAAGAATTGGCCGCTTGAACAATTCGAACGCGGTCGACGCGGATCATAAATGTGTCGGCCGCGTTTGTTACATCGGTTATATCGATAACTGTGCCGCCCGATCGCGTGAGGCGGGAGTTCGAGGGCGGACACATGCTCATTCAACCGATCGACTATTTTCTCGCATTCTGGTTCGCGATAGCTGCTGCCTCCACGCTATATGTCGGCTTCGACCAGTACCGAAACAATCCCGAGCCGGTGGTGATGAAGTGGGGTTTCATCCTGGTGACCCTCTATATGGGTCCGCTCGGTCTGCTGCTTTATGTGCTTGCCGACAAGGAGCCGCGTCCCGGCGAGCACGAAGCATTCACCAGGCCGCTCTGGAAGCAGGGCGTCGGCTCGACCATTCACTGCGTCGCCGGCGACGCCACCGGCATCATCCTCGCCGCCGTCATCACCGCGACGCTCGGCCTGCCGATGTGGCTCGATCTCATCGTCGAATATCTGGCTGGCTTCGCGTTCGGCCTGTTCATATTCCAGTCGTTGTTCATGAAATCGATGATGGGCGGCACCTATTGGGAGAATGTGAGGAAGAGCTTCCTGCCCGAATTCGTCTCGATGAACTTCATGATGGCCGGCATGGCGCCGGTCATGAGTTTCCTGATGATGGGTCGCGACATGCGCGCGATGGAGCCGACGGAGCTTTTGTTCTGGGGCGTGATGTCGATCGGCGTCATCGCCGGGTTCACGCTTGCCTATCCCGCCAATGTCTGGCTGGTCGCGCGCAAGCTGAAGCATGGGCTGATGACGCAACGCCCGCAGGCCGTTAAACCCGATCAGGAGACAAGGCACGCGCATGACGGTGCATCCGACATGGCGGAAGAAGGCCATGCCGGACATACCGGGAAGGCCGCGCCTGCGAAGGCACAGGCGAGGGCTTCTCATGCCGCCCACCCCGCGCAACAAGGAGGCCATTCATCTCACGCGGCCCATGGGAGCGGCGGCCACCGAATGGAGACGGACGCCACGACGCCTCAGATTGCTTCGCTCAGTGTGGTTTCCCTGATTGCGTTGGCGATCGGCATGATGGCGCCGGCGAACTGGCTGAACCTGACGCTGTCGGCCCGCGAGGTCGGCGGCGCCATTATGCCCCCCGGCATGATCATGGACCGCGACACGCCCGCCGCAGCTATGCGCGACATGGCGGCGGTTGATCCTCGGCTGGTGAGTTTCAAGGCTGATCCCGCGGCACAGGGAGGCGCTGTCCTCGAACCGCGAATAGAGAACGGCGTCAAAGTTTTCGATCTCGAGGCTTCGGTTATCCGCTGGTCGATTCTGCCTGGGGTGGAGGTCGAGGCCTTTGCCTACAACAAACAGGTTCCCGGTCCGACGCTGCGCGTTACCCAAGGTGATCGCGTTCGCATCAACGTCACCAATAGGCTGCCCGAAAGCACAACCGTGCACTGGCACGGCCTTGACGTGCCGAACGCGATGGATGGTCCAGCCTACGTCACACAGAAGCCGATCGAGCCCGGTGAGACTTTTTCCTACGAATACACCGTTGAACAGTCCGGTACATATTTCTACCACACCCATGACCACGTCGACCGTCAGCAGGCGCTCGGCCTCTACGGCGCTCTGATCATCGACCCGAAAAATCCGGCCGACGCTATCACCGCCGACCTGGAATACACCGTTCAACTTCAGGAATGGCTCAAACGGGAAGGACTGACTTTTCCGTCCATGCCGATGGACGGCGGCTTCCCTAATTTCTTCACCATCAACGGCAAGTCTTACCCGGCGACGGAGACGATCAACATGAAGGTGGGTCAGCTGCTCAAGATCCGTTTCGTGGGCTCCAACACCACCGCCATCCATCCGATGCATATTCACGGCGGGCCGTTCCAGGTCGTCGCCGTAGACGGCGCGACGCTGCCCCAGACCGCACGGTATACGGCCGACACTGTCAATGTTGGCCCGGGGCAGAGGTTCGACGTCCTGTGGCGGGCGCTTCGGCCAGGCAAGTGGCTATTGCATTGCCACATCCCGCATCACACGACGAACAACAATGTTGAGGAGAAGGGCGGCGGTGGGCTCACCATGGTCATAGATGTCAATTAGCGGCGGCCAAGGTCTCTGATCGATGCTTCCAATCTCCGATGTTCCCGCCGATGCGGCCGATCTGCTCGACTGTCTGATTGTTGGGGGAGGGCCAGCCGGTTTGGCGGCGGCCATATATCTTGCTCGCTTCCATCTCTCGGTCCTAGTGGCCGATAGCGGCGAGAGTCGGGCTGACCTGATTCCGCTCACCCGTAACCTAGCAGGTTTTCCCGATGGAATTGCAGGATCCGAACTTCTCGGGCGCATCCGGGAGCAAGGAAGGCGCTACGGGGTACGCCATTGGGCTGGCAATGTGGTCTCCTTGCAGGGAGGGTTTGGCAGGTTTGTGGCTCAAGCACGCGAAGGTATATTTCAAGCGCGCACCGTGCTGATGACAACGGGCGTCTTCAACCGGAGACCGAATATGCCTGCCAATGTCCACGCGGAGGCTCTGTCACGCGGGCTATTGCGCTATTGTCCGATTTGCGATGGCTATGAGGTGACCGATAGCGCGGTCGCGGTGATAGGAACCAGCGAACACGGAACGAACGAAGCGGAGTTCTTGCGCAGTTACACCGCCGATGTGACGTTGATCGCACCGACTGGCGACCATGAACTTGACGCATCGCAAAGGTCGCGACTCGAGAACGGCGCTATTCAAGCGGTTAACGGTCCCTGTCTCGATTTTGAACTGATGCAGGACGGCATCGTGATCGCGACACCGACCGGCCGCCGCTTGTTCGCAACGATCTATGCAGCGTTAGGGTCCGATGTCCGATCTGAAATTGCAGCTGCGATGGACGCGGAAGTATCGAGCGATGGATGTCTTATAGTCGATAAACACCAGAGAACCTCGGTAGCGGGTCTATATGCGGCGGGCGACGTGGTGCGTGGGCTTGATCAGCTTTCCTATGCAATGGGACAGGGCGCCGCCGCCGCCGTCGCAATCCGAAACGACCTAGCTCGCTCGACTCCGTTGCGGCGGTAGCGATGGCACCATGGTGAGACAACTTCCGATGGGTGCGCGACTCCTATGTTGGAACAGGCTACAGAGTGTCGTCAGGGCCACCCCGCCGGTGTTTTGTATGGTCGGCGTGCCGACGAAAGGCGTTGCCAGTACGGTCCCTGCCGGCGAGATCGCGACCGACGAAATACCTGATCTTGAATAGCGCAACGGCGAGAACAATCCCGATCGCCACATACCAGATTGGTTTCGCCCCTGAGCTTTCACCGAGGTCGTTGCGAATAATCGAGACCGCGGCGCCGACATGCAGAACCGCCAGCACAGTCAAAGCCAGCGCCGTTGTGGCAAGGGGGATGTATCGCTTCCACCAGTGGTCGGCGACATGGCCAATCTCGTTGAGGTTGAAGCCGGTGAACTGCTCGGCCTGTATGCCGTCCTCGCCGACCCCTGATTCCACCAACATCTTTCTCATTGCGCTGACCATCTCCGGTAGCCCGGAAACATAATAGACGGGGTGTAGCGGTGCACCGACATGCTTCGTTAGCATGGAACGGGTTATGCGCCCGGTTTCGCCGTTCCATGGATACGCTGACTTTGCTGCTTCGGTCATCGTCGCAACCAGCGTGAAAGACGGGTTTTTCGCCGCGATTTCTTGCAATTCCCTGAGATACGCAGCGTCCTCCGGTCGCCGGTTCGAGTAGAACAGAAATAGCCTGTGCGATAGCCTTCGCTCGATCGCGTCCTTGATCATCGAAAAGGCCGGAACGATGCCGGTGCCGCCCGCGAGAAAGACTGCTGGCCGCGAAGTATCCTCATGCAGGGCAAATGCCCCATGCGGAACATCGAGCAGCATCTCAATCAGTACCTTGTCGCCGGCCTGCAGGCTGCCGAGAACCCGCTTGAATGCCGTGTCACGCACCCGCATTGCGATCACCAGTTCGGGGTCCTGGGGCGTGCTGGCGAGCGAGAAGAACCGGCTATTGCCCTCGCGGTCGGTTTCGTGGGGATTGATCAACGACATCCGCACATGCTGCCCAGCCTTGAAGCTAAAGCCCTCCGGCTTCTCGAACATGAAAGCCCAACTGCCTTCCGCGATCGGCTTCTTGTCCTTGAGAGCCACCTCAAACGAGGCCTTCTTTATCGACGCGCCCCGACGACTATGCATGCGACGATAGCGTTCGTGATCCATCGGTGTCCTCTGCTGCTTAAAAATGGCTTCAAACCCAAGCCGGCAGGCGAGAGCTGCTGTCAAAGACAACTTGCCGACGAAGCGAAAGGCCACCAGGGTGAACATCCTGTCCGATACTGGACATGAAGTACGGAATTCGTCAACGAACAGAACGCCGTGAATGTCCGGAAATAGACACAGCAACTTGAAGTGGCTTTGAAAACAGATGGCAGAACGGACGATAGACCGCCGCATTGCCCGCACAAGGGCAACGCTGCAACATGCCTTGATCTCGCTTATCCCGAAGAAGGGCTATGAGGCGATTACCGTTGAAGACATTTGCGATGTCGCCAATGTCGGCCGATCGACCTTCTACGCCCACTGCACTGGCAAGGACGACCTAAAACGGCGCGGCCTCGACGAGCACTTGCGAGCGCTGCTTTCCGCCCGGCAGAAGGAGGCGCTGGCGGCGCAGGGCGATGGCCGCGCCAGAAGCCTCGCCTTCAGCCTGCTACTGTTCGAGCACGCGCGGGATCATCTGGAACTCTATCGGGCCCTGGCTGGTGGCCGTGGCGGCGAAGTCAGTCTCGGCAGCATCCGCGAGATCCTTTCGGATCTGGTGCGCGCCGAACTGGCCGTGACCGCCGCCAAGAACCTCCCAGGGGCGGCCCCGCGCGAATTCGTTGTCCAATATGTTGTCGGTGCCTACATGGCGGTCTTGACTTGGTGGCTCGACCGCGGCGCAAAGCCGCCGCCCGCCGAGGTCGATCGGATGTTCCGCCGCCTAGCCACTGACGGAATTCTGGCTCACCTTGTTGAAGGCAGCTGACGCGGCGTTGCCAAAGCTTCTGTAGACCCCGGGAATACAGGAGACCTGCGTACAGCGGAGGCGCTATGCCTCCCCTGCCCCGGTCGCGGCAATTATATGCCGAGCATCTTCTTGGCTTTGTTGAGCGCAGCCATTGATCCTGTATGATCGCCGGCGGCGTGCAATTTCTCGCCTTGGGCGCGCAGTTCCATGACTTTGGTCATGTCGGCCTTCGAGAGGGTCGCGGTCGGCAACGCCGCGTCGATCGCGGCCATGACGGTTGGGCATGAATTCGCAAATGCGGTCGCTGGGACGATCGACAAGAAAAGTGCAAGCGAAATTGAGCGTAACATGGACGTTTCTCCCTGCCGGCTCCGGAATGTCTGACATCGGCGAGCGGCATTCCATGGTACACGGCGGCGGCGGTTACGCAATCAGCATCGGAGTGGTACAAAAGATATTGGCGACTAGCACCGCCAAAGCTAACCTGCTTAAAGTAGCCCAGCAGCTGTCATGAGGTCGGTGACCTTCTTAGTGTCCAGATTCGACGGCTCAACTTTCGGTGCCTGCAGGTCCTTCAGCGGAACCAGCGCCGGATTGCTGTCTGCGCCGAGGCCTATGGCATATTCGAAAGACGTGCCAGTTTTCAGGACGTCCTGACCACCCTTGCCGGTGATCCATTTCAGAAATGCCTGCGCATCCTTGGGGTGCTTGCTCGAAGCGAGCACGCCGCCGCCGGAAATGCTGATGAATGCGCCGGGATCCTGATTTTTAAAATAGAGCAAGCGGATGTTGTTGCTGTTTTCGCCAGTCTTTGCCTGATCTCCGTAGTAGTAATAGTGGAAGATCACGGCACCTTCGATCTCGCCGGCGTTGACTGCTTTCATGGCGGCGCTGTTGCCGCGGTAGGCAATGACGTTCGACTTCATCCCCTTCAGCCACTCTGCCGTATCAACTTCGCCTTTGATTTCGAGCAGGGCACCGACAATCGATTGGAAATCCGGACCTGATGGAGATGCGCCCCAGCGGCCCTTCCAGCTCGGGTCGGCCAGATCCAGCAGCGACCTAGGCAGCTTGTCGGCGGTCAGCTTTGTTTTGTCGTAAGCAAAGACGGTGCTGCGCGCGGCGATGCCAACCCTATGACCACTGGCGGGTTGGAATTCTTTAGGCACACGCGCCAGAGTGTCCGAGTCGACCGGCGCAAACAGGCCGGCCTTGTTGACCAGCGCCATAGCGGGCGAATTCTCTGTTAGAAACACATCGGCTGGCGAGGCGGCGCCTTCACTGACAATCTGATTGGCGAATTCTGGGTCTTCTCCGTTGCGTATGGTGACCTTGATACCGGTATCCTTCGTGAAACCTTCCGCCCATTCCTTCGCAAGGCTCTCGTGCTGGGCATTATAGACAATGATACCGTCGTTTGCGTTCTGAGCGGTCGCCGGCCCGACGGCAAAGACCGAGGGAAACGCCACGGCGCTCACGAAAATTGAAAGGGCGGATCTCATCGGATGCTCCAGGCTGGTGGCTGACATTAGCCAACCAGCTGTTAGTCATACTTGACCATCAGTGTCAACATATTAAAGCCTGCCAGCGGGCGCTGCTGGCGGCGGTCCTGCATCGGCATAGCGATACGCCGCAAGACTTCCGAGCCGGTGCCGAGTGCGACGGCGACACCTCTACCTCGCCCAAATAGATCGCAACACCCACCGTCGGCCATCGCCACGGAAGTCGGTGATGCTCAAAGGCTCGACATCAAGTCGCCATGCGGCCTGGAGTGGCGCTTCGAGGATAAGCAGGATTGCCGCACGTACAAAGGCCGCATGGGTCACCACGACCATATGGCCGCGCTCGGTTAAAAGTTGCGTCATGAATGATGAGGCGCGGCTCGAGGCGTCCGCCAATGACTCGCCTCCGTGAGGAGACGAAGTCGGGTCAGACAGCCAGGCCGCCATCCCGTTAGGGTCCTCGCTTGAAACATCTGCAATCGGCTTTCCAGACCACTGCGCAAAATCGAGATCCTGCAGGATCGGCACCACCGCGGGTTCCAAAGCAAGCGCCGCGGCTGTCTGCTTGGCCCGCAATGCGGGGCTGGACCAAACCTGATCAGCTCTGCGGAGTCTCGGCCTGAGTTCCTTGGCGAGCGCGATCGCCCGCGCCTCCAAAGGTTCATCCAGTGGAAACCGAGCTTTGCGCGCCGATACAGTGGCGCCGGCGCAAATCATTGTGAGGCGCGTGGACATCAGATGCAATTTCGCAATTTGAGAGACGATTGCGATCCCGTTGCAATCGTAATGCATTGACAGATGGTTCGTCGGCTGAATAGGGTCGCTGCCAAGATACGGGTTTGGAAGCTGGTGTAAATCCGGCACGGTCGCGCCACTGTGATCGGCTAGCGTTTAGATGCGCTTGCCGAAAGTCAGGTCTTCTCCCGTAGCTGATAGTTCGATCAACGGGACGCAGCATCCCAGGAGAGGTCAAATGTCCGACACTACCTTCGCGCCAGAAATCCGTCCTGTACCATTCAAATTGGAGAGCTTCTGCCATGGGCGATCTTTGGCGGACTGCTCCTCTTGCTGGCAATCTATTTCGTGGGCGCCGAAGAAGGCGCGACATCGATGATCTCCGGCATGTACGTTCATGAATTTGTCCATGATGGTCGCCACCTGCTCGGCTTCCCCTGCCACTAAGGATCACGGACATGGTTGGAAATTTGCTCCTTCGCGGAATGCTCGTCGGCGTTTTCGCGGGACTACTCGCACTCGGCTTCGCCAAGGTTTTCGGTGAACCGCAGGTCGACCGCGCGATTGTGTTCGAAGAACAACAAAGCCAGGCCGCCGACGAAGCTCCGGAGCCTGAGTTCGTTAGTCGCGAGACCCAAGCCGGCTTCGGCCTACTGACCGGCCTGGTGGTCTATGGCGCTTCGATTGGCGGATTGTTCTCTCTGGTCTTTGCCTATGTATACGGTCGCGCCAGCAACTTTGGCCCGCGTGGAACGGCGGCGCTGCTTGCACTGGCAGGATTCGTCGCTATCGTGCTCGTTCCATATCTCAAATATCCGGCCAATCCTCCGGCGGTCAGCAACCCCGATACCCTCGGCGTTCGAACCGAACTCTTCTTCATTATGCTTGTGCTGTCGGTTACAGCGCTTGCAGGCGCGGTCGCATTGACGCGGCGTCTGTCGTCGCAGTACGGCGCATGGAATGCAACGGTCATTGCCGGTGTTGCTTTCATCATCGTCATTGCCATCGTGCAATATGCGATGCCGGCTATCAGCGAGATGCCGGAGCAGTTCTCCGCCGATCTCTTGTGGAGGTTTCGCATAGCGGCTTTAGGAATACAGGTTGTGCTGTGGACGACGATCGGTCTCGCTTTTGGCGCGTTGGTCGAGAATGGCTTTCCGGACGTTGCAGCCGGCAAACTTATTCGCAGCCGCTAGCGCGGTAGGCGCTCAAGCTGGAACTATAGGCTCGCGACTTAGCTGGTCGCGGGCATTTCTTTTTTGCGTCGTCTCTTGATAGAAAATGACCGTGTTCACACAGTCCATTCTACGCTGGCGACGGGGTCCAGCGAGAGAGGTTTCAAGACGGAAAATTGCCTGCAGTTTTCTATTGCCGGGAAACCACCTCTTTGAGGGTTCGGATTCTGGAAGCCAAACGTACCCTAAAAACATACTCATCTGGGACGGTCGGCACAACAGAGCCATCATTCGGCAGCAAGGTCGAACATCGCAGGCTCCGTGAGCGCAACCTCGCCGATCGTAGATGCGATGCTCTTCGGCAACCGCCAACCCTTGACCAACCCATAGATCGCGGGGATCACCACAAGGGTCAGCAGGGTGGACGAGATCATGCCACCGATCATCGGCACGGCGATGCGCTGCATCACTTCCGACCCGGTGCCTGTGCTCCAGAGGATCGGGATCAGACCGGCCATGATGGCAACGACAGTCATCATCTTCGGCCGGACGCGCTCCACCGCGCCAAGCAAGATCGCCTCATGGAGATCTGCCCGGACGAACGGCTGTTTGTGTGCGTCCCGGTCAGCTTTCACTTCGGCCATGGCCTGCTCCAGATAGATCAGCATGACGACACCGGTCTCCGCGGCGACGCCGGCGAGCGCGATGAAGCCAACCGCGACCGCCACCGACATGTTGAAGCCGAGCCACCACATCAGCCAGATTCCGCCGATAAGGGCAAACGGCAAGGACAGCATGACAATCAACGTCTCGGTGAGCGCGCGGAAGTTGAGATAGAGCAGCAGGAAGATGATGAGCAGCGTGACGGGCACGACGATCTTCATCCGCGCCGCGGCCCGCTCCAGATACTCGAACTGCCCGCTCCAGGCGACCGAATAGCCGGGCGGCAGCTTCACCGTCGCCGCGACGGCCTTCTGGGCGTCGGCGACATAGCCACCCAGATCCCGACCGTTGATGTCGACGAAGATGTAGGTCGCGAGCTGGCCATTCTCAGTGCGGATCGAGGTCGCGCCGCGCGTCAACTGGACTTTCGCCACTTCGCCAAGCGGAATGGCGCCGCCACCGGGCAACGGCACTTCGACGTCGGTAGCGATCGACTGAGGATTCGAGCGCAGATCGCGGGGATAGCGGATATTGACCCCATAGCGCTCACGTCCCTCGACGGTTGTCGTCACGGTCTCGCCACCGAGCGCGGTCGCGATGACGTCCTGGACGGCGCCGACGGCAAGGCCGTACCGGCCGAGCGCCTCGCGATCCGGGACGATGTCGAGATAGTAGCCGCCGATCACCCGCTCGGCATAGGCACTCGACGTGCCCGGAACCGTTTTGAGGGCCGCTTCGATCTGGCGCGCGACCTGTTCCATCTGCGTCAGGTCTGTGCCGAAGACCTTGACGCCAACCGGCGTCCGGATGCCAGTCGAAAGCATGTCGATACGAGCTCGGATCGGCATGGTCCAGGCGTTGGAGACGCCTGGGAACTGCAGAGCCTTGTCCATCTCGTTCTTCAGGCTGTCGATGGTGACACCGGTCCGCCACTGGCCCTTTGGTTTCAGGTTGATGATGGTCTCGAACATCTCGGTAGGAGCCGGGTCGGTCGCGGTCATCGCCCTCCCCGCTTTGCCATAGACCGAATCTACCTCTGGAAAGGACTTGATGATCCGATCCTGCATTTGCAGGAGTTCCGCCGCCTTGGTGACGGAGATTCCCGGCAGGGTCGTCGGCATGTACATCAGCGTGCCTTCGTTCAGGCTCGGCATAAATTCCGAACCGATCTGGCTCACCGGCCAGACGGAGCCGCCAAGCACCACAAGCGCGAGCACGATAGTGAGCGTCTTCGCCTTCAGCACGCCGCGAATGACAGGGCGGTAGATCCAGATCAGGAACCGGTTGATCGGGTTCTTGTGCTCCGGGATGATACGGCCGCGAACGAAGACCACCATCAAGGCTGGCACAAGCGTGACCGACAGGATCGCCGCGGCCGCCATGGAGAAGGTCTTGGTGAAGGCGAGAGGACCGAACATCCGGCCTTCCTGCGACTCCAGCGTAAAGATCGGCAGGAACGATACCGTTATGACGAGAAGGCTGAAGAACAGCGCCGGACCAACTTCGCTCGCTGCATCGATCAGAATCTGAACCCGCGGCTTGCCAGGAGGAGCACGCTCCAGATGCTTGTGAGCATTCTCGATCATGACAATCGCGGCGTCGATCATCGCGCCGACGGCGATGGCGATGCCGCCGAGGCTCATGATGTTGGAGCCGAGCCCGATGGCCTTCATGGCGCCGAACGCCATCAGGATGCCGACCGGCAGCATCAAGATGGCGACGAGTGCGCTGCGCAGGTGAAGGAGGAACACGACGCAGACCAGGGCGACGATGACACTTTCCTCGAAGAGCGTGCCCTTCAACGTCTCGATCGCCGCTTCGATGAGATGCGAGCGGTCGTAGACCGGCACAATCTCGGCACCCTTGGGAAGGCTCCCGGCGATGTCGCCCAAGCGTTGCTTAACGTGCTCGATCACAGTCAGAGCATTGGCCCCGAACCTCTGCAGGACTATGCCACTCGCGACCTCGCCTTCGCCGTTGAGTTCGGTAATGCCGCGCCGTTCGTCGGGACCAATCTCGATCCTGGCGACGTCCTTGAGGCGTAGAGGCACGCCCTGGTCCGTTTTCAGGACGATGTCTTCGATATCGACCGTCGACTTGATGTAGCCGCGGCCACGCACCATGAACTCGAATTCGGATAGCTCCAGCGTGCGCCCGCCGACATCGCGATTGCTGGCGCGCACGGCGTCACGAACCATCGATAGCGATATGCCCTGGGCGCGCAGGCGCAACGGATCAACGACGATATTGTACTGCTTGACGAAGCCGCCGACGCTTGCGACCTCGGCGACACCCTCCGCCTTGGAGGCGGCGTATCGCACCACCCAGTCCTGCAGAGACCGCAGCTCGGCCAGCGTCATGTCCTTGGCGACGACGGCGTACTGATAGACCCAGCCGACGCCGGTCGCATCGGGACCGAGGCCCGGCGTGACGCCGGCCGGCAGGCGCTGCGCGGCAGCGTTGAGGTATTCGAGCACGCGGCTGCGCGCCCAATAGGGGTCCGTGCCGTCCTCGAAGATGACATAGACGAAGGAAACGCCGAAGAAGGAGAACCCCCGCACCACCTTGGACTTCGGCACCGTCAGCATTGCCGTCGTCAGGGGATAGGTGACCTGGTCCTCGACCACCTGCGGCGCCTGGCCGGGATACTCGGTGTAGACGATGACCTGGACGTCCGAAAGGTCTGGAATGGCGTCCAGCGGAAGCGTCTTCAGCGCGTAGGCTCCGGCGGCCACAGCGAAGGCTGTGGCGACAAAGATCAGGACGAGATTGCGTGCGGACCACGCGATGAGCCGGGCAATCATGGCGCGGTCTCCGAATTCGTCATGCCGCTCAGCGCAGCCTTCAGATTGCTTTCGGCATCGATCAGGAAATTCGCCGCGACCACGACGCGATCGCCGGCCGCAACGCCGTTGCGGATTTCGGTAAAGCCACCGCCCTGAAGGCCGATCTTGACCTCTCGCGGCTCGAACCGGCCCTCGCCCTTGTCCAGGATCACGACCTGCCGCGTGCCGGTGTCGATCACAGCGCTATCGGGGACGGCGACGACCGGAGCATTGCTGCCGCTGCCGATCTCAACATTGGCATACATGTCCGGCAGCAACAGACCGTCCGGATTGGGGATCTCGATCCGCACCTTGGTCGTGCGCGTTTCGTTGCTGACTTGAGGATAGATCAGCGCGACACGGCCGCTGAAAGTCCGGCCGGGCAGACTTCGCACCCGGATGGTGGCGACGGCGCCGACCTTCACGGCTCCCAGCTCATATTCGGGGACGTCGGCGACGATCCAGACGGTCGAGACGTCAGCGAGGCGGAAGAGCACGTCGCCAGGCGACGCTTTCATGCCCTCGACGGCATTGCGCTCGAGGATCAGGCCATCGCGCGGGGCGGTCCAGGTGATGGAGGTCAGAACCTGACGGGTGCGGTCGATTGCGGTGATCACATCGGGTGGGACCGCAAGATTCTCAAGGCGCTGGCGTGCCCCGGCCGAAGCGCGGCCGCCTTCGTTCAGATCTGTAAGATATTGGGCGCTCGCCGCTGCGATCTCTGCCGAATAGAGCCGCATCAGCGGCTCACCCTTTTTGATCCGATCGCCGGTGGTGACGTCCGCTACCTTGTCGATGAAGGCATCGGAGCGTGTCGCGACCACTGTGATGCGCCGTTCATCAAGCTGTACGGTGCCGGGCACTCGCACTGGACGAACTATCACCTGCTCGGTGGCAACCTCCGATCGGACGCCGGTCCGCTGCAGTTTGCCTGTCGCGACTTTGACAGTCGAACCGTCGTCATCCTCGCCCGCGTAGACAGGGATGTAATCCATCCCCATCGAATCTTTCTTCGGCACCGGCGAGGTGTCGGGAAGGCCCATCGGATTGCGGTAGTACAAGATCCGCTTCGGTTCGCCGTTCGCAGGCGCAGCGGCAACGGTCGCAGCGGCTACCGGCGGCTTGTCCTCGAAGCTCAGGTCCTGCCCCGCTAGAACGGGCAGGAAGTCCCGTCCATCGGCGGTCTTCTTCGGAGTTGCCGCATAGGCTGGAAGGCCGTCCGGATCTCGGTAGTAGATCACGGGTCCGGTGGGCGCAGGGTTGGCGTTAGCCGGGACCGTCGCAGTGCCTTCCAGCCAGGCGACAGCTTGTAGCCACGCAGTGGCAGGCAGCGTGAGATTGCGATTCCCCGCCCAATAGCCTCCAGCCCCCGCCGCCAAAATGGCGACGAGGGTGAGGCCAGTACGGCCTGCGCGGCTCATGGCGTGGCCTTGAATTCGAGCTTGTTTTCGAGAGAGCCGGTTTCGCCCTGCACCTTGGCGCCGATCGACAGGCGGTAGCCACCCGGCATCATCAGATTGGCCTTGAAGCGATAGATGCCCGGCTCAGTCGAGGGCAACGGCTCAATCGGCGACGTCATCATCTCCATACCATCCGGCGCCATGTCGACGCGCTGAGCAAAGATCACCGCGTTGGGCACGACCTTGCCGGACCGCTTGTCGACGAGACGAACGGCGACAATCGCGCCATCTCCTTTCTTGATCGCGCTTTGGACGAGCTGGAACTCGTAATCGTCGATCCCAGCCTGGGCCATCGAAATGCCCCCACCGAAAGCAAGACCGATCATCGCCGCGGCTACGACGTGCTTCGCATTAAAAAAGTTCATTGTCAGATTTTCCCAAATTTCATCATTTGGCCGCGCGGAATGCACGGCAGGTTCGTGGCCAGGCTGTTGCCAAACCCACGGGCTCTCGCCGCAAGGCCGTCAGCCGCGCGGCGACAAACGGCCCCCGATGGAGCCGTTGATGAATCTAGGTTCGTGGAGGTCTGGGAGGCGGCGGATTGGGCAGCAGATCGTGTCCGACGTCATTGCTCGGCGTGATCACGTCAGCTGCAGACAACCGGGTCAGCGTGATCGCCGCGGTCGTTGACGCGTTCGGGAAGCACTTGGCGACACATACGATCGCGAGAGGACAGGATTTCTGACAATCAGGTACTGACTGCCGCTGGTCCGAAGGGCATGGCATGCCGTCCGGCATGGATGCCATATCCGCCATCGTTGCCTTAGGATCGACAGCCATCGTCACCGCAGCAGACGGTGTGACCATCGGCGCGGTTAGAAGGCTCACGACTGCCAGAATCGAGAGCAGGCGGGGGAACAAGGTCCAGAACTTCACGCCGGCTACATGGCATATGGTGCGGTGCAAGAAAAGGTCCCCCGCCTCACATTTCCGTCAGGTCATGCTGGCCAACAGCCTGGGTCGTAACTGGGTATGCGGGCGGCCCAGTGCTGGATCAGAGATTCGATTCGAACATCGATGCGAGAGATGATAGCCTGGCTTTCGGTCCTCAGGAGGAGGAGATGCGCGCCATTGCATTAGTTGCCGGCGTGTTGGTGGCTACGCCCTCGATGGCGGGGCAACTGATCTTTTACACTGCCACCTTCCCGGATGCGACATCTGTCCAACTCAGCGTCCTGAACAATAGTGTCTCGCAAGACCGCGGCCATGACTTTGATGTCGCTATCGGTCTGGTCGAGACAGACGCAAGCGGCGCCATCAGGTATGAAGATTCCGGCAGGCATCGTGCACAAGTTCGCTGTAATTATCCGGCGTATGTGAGCGTCGGCAGTCGAACGTATCCTATCGAAATGCCTCTGAGCCGCTCCTCACATAACGATTGGAAAGAAAATCTCTGGATGACATTCTGCGCGGCCCCGTCATCCTGACTTCCGCACCTCACGGCATTGCCCGCTTTGACAGCGGCCGCGGGTCGAATTTCGACCCGCGGTCGCCGGGTGCCGGGTCACTTGATACTGGTGACCGTGATGCGTCCGTTGACGCGGTCGGCTGTGAACTCGATCGCCTGACCCGATTTGACTTTCTTGAGCATGCCGTCCTCAGCGAGGACGAACACCATCGTCATCGCTGGCATGTCGAGATTCGTCAGCGGCTCATGTTTGATCGTCAGCTTTTTCTGTTTGGCGTCGACCTTTATGACTTCGCCTTTGATGTATTCCTGTGCAAGCGCGCTTCCGCCGATGGCGAGCGCGAGCGCGAGTGTCGAGAGTGCTTTTACCAATAGTGTCATAATTGCTTCCTTTCCGCTTTTCGAACTCAGTTGGCGACGCTGATATCGCCCTTCATGCCGGAATCGTAGTGACCCGGGACCAGGCAGGCGAAGCCGAATTCGCCGGCATTGGCGAAGGTCCAGATGATCTCGCCTCGGGCGCCGGGGGCGAGCCGGATCGCGTTGGGATCGGCGTGCTCCATTTCAGGGAACTTCTCCATCAGCGCCTTGTGTTCCATGATCCCCTCATGGACGTCCATGACGAATTCGTGGTCAACCTTCCCCTTGTTGACGAACTTGAGGCGGACGGTCTCGCCCTTCTTCACCTTGAGGACTGTCGGTTGGAACAACATCGTCCCATCGTCCTTCTCCGACATCGAAATGTTGACCGTCCTTTTTGCCTTGGCAGGCTCGCCAGGGTTGCCGATCGGTATCTTGTCCGATTTGTCTCCATGTCCTCCGGCGTGGGTTCCACTGGCAAGAGCTGCTCCGGAACTGACCGCCATCAAAATGGCCGCTGCGATTATTCGTTTCATGCTGCACATTCTCTCACTGTTGAGGTTGAGGGATTTCGGTTTCTCATCCCTGTTTGCCGTGACCGCCGTTCACTGCCGGGGCCATCGTTTTTGCGTCGCCTGACTTTGTCGGAGCGGGAATTTCCCCCTTCCACTCGTAGGCCACGGTTCCCTCCGGGTGTTGGTACCAGCCGGGATCGGCGTAGTCGTTCGAGGCAAGGCCCTCGCGAACCTTTACGACCGAGAACATGGAGCCCATCTCGATCGGGCCGAATTGCCCCCAGCCATCCATCATCTTGACGGTGTTGTCGGGCAGCGGCATTTCCATCTCGCCCATGTCGGCCATGCCGCGATTGCCCATCGGCATGTATTCGGGCTGAACTTTTCGGATCTTCTCAGCAACCTTTGTCTTGTCGACGCCGATGAAGGTGGGCACGTCGTGACCCATGGCGTTCATGGTGTGATGCGATTTATGGCAGTGGATTGCCCAGTCGCCCTCGTATTTGGCGTGGAACTCGTAGGCCCGCATGGCGCCGACGGGGATGTCGATCGACACTTCCGGCCAACGGGCCTCCGGGCGGACCCAGCCGCCATCGGTGCAGGTCACCTCGAAGTCGTAACCGTGCATGTGGATCGGGTGATTGGTCATTGTCAGATTGCCGACCCTGACGCGCACCTTGTCGTTCTTGGAAACAACCAGGGGGCTTACGCCCGGAAAAATGCGGCTGTTCCAGCACCACAGGTTGAAATCTGTCATCTCCATGACCTTCGGAACGTAGGATCCGGGTTCGATGTCATAGGCGTTCAGCAGGAAGACGAAGTCTCGGTTGACCCGCATGTACTTCGGGTCCTTAGGATGGATGACGAAGAAACCCATCATGCCCATGGCCATCTGGACCATCTCGTCGGCATGCGGGTGGTACATGAACGTCCCGCTCTTCACGAGATCGAACTCATAGACAAAGGTCTTGCCAGGCTGGATGTGCGGTTGGGTGAGACCGCCAACGCCGTCCATGCCGCTCGGCAGGATCATGCCGTGCCAGTGGATGGTGGTGTGCTCCGGAAGCCTGTTGGTCACGAAGATGCGGACCCTGTCACCCTCGACCGCCTCAATAGTCGGCCCGGGCGACTGGCCGTTGTAGCCCCAGAGATAGGCAGTCATGCCAGGCGCCATCTCGCGCTCAACCGGCTCGGCGACCAGATGGAACTCCTTCACGCCGTTGTTCATACGATGCGGCAGCGTCCAGCCGTTGAGCGTAACCACCGGCTGGTAGTCCGGCCCACTGCTCGGGAAGACCGGGGGCTGCATGTCGGGGGACTCCATGCTCGCTGCATCTGGCAACCCCATCGCGGACGTTTTGCTCCACGCCGTGGCGCCGGCGAGCAGGGCTCCCGCGCCCAGTAACTGACGTCTTGAAAGCATCTTTTTCTCCTTGCGTTCAGTGACCTTCGGCGCCTGCTTCGGCAGCGGCCGGTACGTCGCCGCCTCCCGACGAGCTGCTCCCGCCACCGTGGATGGCGGTGCCGAGATTGACGTCGGCCAGCCAGAAATTGCGCTTGGCGTTGAGGGAAAGCATGATCGAGCTGATCTTCGCGCGCGTATCCGCCAGCAGCTCGAACGTGTTGGTAATCATGCCGTTGTAGGTGAGGACCGATTCCGCCTCGATCTTTGTTCGCAGCGGCACAACGCTGTTCCGATAGTGCCGAGCAATGTCATAGGTCGAACGGTAGGCGTCATAAGCCGATCTGGCTTCCGACCGGACGTTGACAGCCTTTTCCGCCATCCGGTTTGCGGCTTGCATGTAGGCAAGCTCGGCCTTGCGCATGCGCGCCTTGCCGGTATCGAAAATCGGAATGACGAATTCGAGCTCCAGAGTGGGCGAGACACTCGTCTCCGTTCCGCCTTCCTCCGCCTCCTCGCGTTCCACCTCCACGCCGGACAGGAGTTCCAGGTCGCTGACGTAGCGCGTCGCCTCGGCCAGACCGTAGGATTTCGCCAGCGCTTCCAGCTCCAGCTTCGCGATCTCAAGGTCGACGCGATTTTTTAGCGCCTCCGCCTCGATTGCGCGTTTGGCCTTGGCGCCCTTCGGCAGAGCCGGAAGCTTATTGGGAACGGAATAGTCGATATCTGGTCCCCAAAGGCCCATCAGCCGCGTGAGCTCTTCCTTGGCAGTCCGGGCCGCGAGACGAGCCTCCGCTGCCTGGCCCACGACCTCGGCGTAAAAGACATGCTCGCGGGCCTGGCCGGTCTTTGTGAAAGCGCCGGTCTCCCCCAGCTTTTGAGCGAGCTCGGACGCAGCGTCGGCGGCGGCTTGCGCCTGATTGAGATAGGAGACGCTTTCCCGGGCCGATACAGCATTGATCCACGCCCGCCGTGTGTCCGCAGCGAGCCGTAGCGTTTCTTCGGCGGCGCGGAGTTGGGCCTGGCGGAAACGTGCATCCGCGACTGCGACGCGCCGCTGACGGGTTGTTAACGCAAGGATGTTGCCTACCACCGCTCCTTCAATCGTCCGCACGGGATCGACGCCGATCATGCCGACCGAGATCGTCGGATTGACAAGCATCGTTTCCTGCCAGACATCAGCAGCCGACAGTCCGATTTCGGCATAGGCAGCCTGCAGGCCCTTGTTATTGAGCAGGGCGACCTGCACCGCCGTGTCTGGATCGATCGTCTTCTTCTGAACAAGACTCTTCACGCGCTCGGACACCGTACGCGCTTCCTGGCTGGACTGCACCCAAACGGTTTTCTTTTCAGTCACAGATTCAGTCCGCGCGGCCATGCTGGTAAAGCCTGCCATTGAACTGGAAATGCCATCCACTGAGGCCGTGGTTGTGCATCCTGCAACCACGAGCGGCAGCAAACCGAACGCAAGCAGCTTTCTAATACGGCCGATCATGATCCCGCTCCGTTGTTTGTCGGAGAAAGCTTGTCATTCAGACGCCGCCAATTCTCCGGGTCCACCGGCTCCCGGTGGCGATAGTCGGCGATGACCGGGTGGTAGTGCGTATCACGGACGCCCATTACGGGATCGGCCGGATTGAGGGCAGGAAGGACGTCCGGCGGCGTGGTTACCGCGCATCCGGCAACCAAAAGCGATGCGAGCATCGCGAGACTTGCGAATTTCATTGTAGACCTGAAGCTTGACATGTGCGTTTGGCCGCGCGGGAACGGATTCCCGACGTTGCGCGCGAACGCCCCCTGAAGAGGGCGCGTCAGTTCAGATGTGTTTGGGAGGTCTAATCAGGGTGGAATATGCACCGAGCGGCAGCACAGTCGCCACGCTCACTGCGAAGCAGCGGCCTGCCGCGCCGGCGATTTCTGGGCAATCCACGGGAACGGCATGTGCCGGCGCGCAATGGACTTCGCAGTCGTCACCCGCCGATTTTTCGCCATCCGGATGTTTCTCGTCGGCGTCGCTTTCGGCCGCGGAGCTGAGATCGCCAACATGGCCGCCACTGTCGTGATGAGATTTCTCAACCTGAAGCTTCGACGCGGAGTCGCCGTGAAAACCTGTAGCGTTAGCGCTTGCGAAGAGGCCGGGCTGCAGAGAAGACATTACCAGAAACACGACCGCCAGCATCGCGCGGAGCGACGCTATTCGTACGATCGAGATTTGGCCAAGGCATTTCATTGGAGCCCTTGGGACAATTGTTCGCGCGGTTTGTCAAGACCAGTTGCCGTCAAATTGTTGCAGTGCACTCGGACGTAACCGCGAATAGCCCCCTCCCACGATTCTGATTTTTCGGAATCACGTCGGCCATATCGAATTCAGGCCAAGCGCATTGAAACACAGCAGCGCCCGTTTCAGAAAGCGATGAAAAGTCGCTCCAATGCGCCTGTGTTCTTCCGAATGAGGAGGCCAGCACTGGATGATCGATTGTGATTAAGAAAAGCCTCCCTTTGCGAGGTCTCGCGAATTTTTTGCAGCCTGCTTCCTGACCAGCATCAAGGCTGCTTCGGCGACAGCCCCCTGAGCGGTCGGCGTTGGAGATTGCCATCATGGCGCGACTGGAGTTGCACATGCCTGACGCGAGAATACACGAACGCGTCAACCAGCCGATGTGGTCGGCACTGGCTCGTATACCAAAAAGAAAAGGCCGGACTCTTAAAGTCCGGCCAGGTATGAAGGTCGAAACCTCCAGAGGGGAACGCGCCGGACGAATGGGAGGAAACGTCCGACGCCCTCTTCATATGGGTCAGTATCGATGGCGTTTCAACGGCACATGGCGGACCACGAGCAGACACCACGTTCTTACGAGGACGGAAAGCTCGTGGATCTGTGCTCGCCACCTTACCCGGCTGTTTCGCCCCTCGGATGTGATCTTATCCGCCTGATCGTACAAGGCAGCCGCGCGGACCGTCGTATGAGTCTGGGGCAGCTGCTGTCGGTCATTTGACCCCTTCCTCCATCTTGATGGTGGACGTGGCGGTGCACATGCCGACGAGATCGGACAGATGTGCCCGCCATTGCGGTGTCTGATCGTTGTTGTAGAGCCGATCAAGGGAGGTCTCGCCCTCCAGCGTACCGAGCATGCAGGCGCAGTAGCTTGTACAGAACCTGGCGTCACGCGATTGTTCGCAGGATAGTTGGCATGTTTTCAGGAAGGTAACCTGGGGGGTCTCAACCTTGGCCGGCATCACTTGCGAAAACAGCCAGACGCAGCCGAATAGTACTGGTTGGTGGACCAGGTAAAAGGCCAGGCTGTGGCGGCTGATGAAGACCAGGGGGTTGGCCCACCGGCTCGGTGCGAGGCGTGCAAGGCGCGCCCGTATACCGGAGGTGGAGGCAAACTTCGCCGTCGCGATCCCCGACAGCACTGCGCCGAACCACGGGAACAACGGCACATAGTCGTTGGAGCGCGGATTGATGGCGGAAAGGCCTACCCACCATAGCCATGGATGATCCAGCGCCTCGAAGCGCAGGTAGACGGGCGTCGCGATGACGAGCCCGGCAACGGTAAGCGTCAGCAGCGCCGGAAGGCGCAGGAAGGCGAGACCCAGTAGGCTGGCCAGTGCGATCTCATGTAGTATGCCAAAGAAGATGAACCCGTCCGGCATGGCGATGCGGGTGACGACCGAGATGGCGGTCGCGGCTCCGGCGACCATGGCAAAGCGCTTCCAGAAGCCGTTCCAGCGGATTTGCCGGCCATGGGCGAGGTACAGGCTGAAGCCGACCAGGAACAGGAAGGTCGAGGCGATGCAGCGTGCGTATATCTTCCACCAGCCGAAGGCGGTGAGACCGGGGTCGGTGTAGCCGAAGAATTCAAGATCCCAGGTGAAGTGGTAGCTCGCCATGGCGATGAACGCGATGCCGCGTAGGACGTCGATGGCGACGATGCGCTTTAATTGCCCTGGAACGGATCCGGTCGGCGTATGGATGCTCATGGTCTCGTGATCTGGTTCGCCCCGGCAAGACGACTATCACGATTGCGCCGGGCGAGAGAAGCTGGCCACACGGAGCATTGCGCCGTCGCATCCCGTATCCAGACCTTGCGTCCGTTAGCTTAAATCACATCGAGGGCCATTTCAGCGAGGCCGCCTCGCCAGTCAGCCGCTTCTCCTCGCGCTTGTAGCCAGAGGGGCAGCCGACTGCTTCGTCAATCCTGAGGCCGGATGGTCATCCGGCCCGAGGCTCAGTTCCATCGCACAAAATCATCTCGTGCAGATACCAAGGGTGTCTCGATGACTGCCAAGATGCCGCAGATATCTTTCCCTATCGGACGCCCCTCATTGAAAATCGAACGTTGATTTATTCAAGCGTATATAGTGGGAGGCTGGCCTCATGCTGATCCTGCGCCTTTTCTGAACTCTCGACAATCTGTTTAGCAGCGCGATTCAGTGATCGCTCCAGAGCTGTGCATGAGCCCGGTGCCGTTGCGCCATGGGTCAACTTATTAACCTGTTTAGCTGCCTCCAGCGCAATCGCTTTGTGGCCATCCTCATGGGCCTTCAACTCCTGAAAGTAGCGGTTCCAGGCCTTGCGCGTGGCTGGATCGGCGCGGGCATCGTCTACCCAGGTTGGAAGTAGAATTTTGAGCTTGAGTACGATTTCATCCGAGGTGACCTGGCAGGAGTCTCCGATCGCCGCAAACTTGAAATTCCAATCCCAATGATCCGCGACCTCGCCTTCGATGATACCGTCTGCGTCCCTCTTGGCCACACGGTGCAGATCGTTATGTATCGCTTGCCGGCTAAGGCCTCGCAGCTGATAAGTGGAATAGGTCTCTTGAAGCTTCACGTCAGCTTGTGCCTCCACGGCGCCCAAAGCGACGAAGGCATTGAAAACAAATATGCACTTGCTCGACGTGGACAACCTGCGTGTCACGATTATTCCCATGCAAAAATGACGTCCGCCAGTTTACCTCCGCATGCCTCGCCAGTCTCTATCCGGCCGGCGCGGCCAGAACCTGCGGACTTGCACCTGCCATTTGAAATGAGGCGACGCGAATTAAGTTCCAAGTGAGGATCAATTCAACGCATTCGCCGCCTTCAAGTTGAGAAACGTTCGAGGGTGGGTCTACTGCCGTTGGTCCCAGGCCCTATGAAAGGCGCGGATGCGCGGAATACAAGGTGGCGTTTCCGACACGTCAACCTGCGAGGAGGAACCGGTATTGCCCCTGCGCCTGCCGATGGTTCGCCACCTGAAGTCCCCCGATCTGTTCGACGCGATCGACCGCGTGCCGGCACTTGGGACGCCAATCGGTCGGAGTACTTTTGAGGTCTCCAATCCATCGACGGGCGAAGTGCTGGCGGAACTTCCAGACATGGGCGTCGGGGAAACGCGCGCGGCGATCGACAAGGCCTATGTCGCACAGGCCGAATGGGCAGCGTTGACGGCCCGGGAGCGCAGCGAAATGCTATGGCGGTGGCATCAACTGATCGTCGACCACACCGACGATCTCGCTGCAATTCTCACCGCCGAAATGGGCAAGCCGCTTGCCGAAGCGAAATCGGAAGTGTCGCATGCGGCGGCGTACCTGCAATGGTATGCCGAGGAGGCCAATCGCATCTATGGCGAAACCATCTCCGCTCCGTCGACGGACCGCCGGATGCTGGTGATCAAGCAGCCCATCGGCGTGGTCGGCACGATCACGCCGTGGAATTTTCCCGCGTCCATGGTTGCGCGCAAGATCTCGCCGGCGCTGGCGGCGGGCTGCTCGATCGTGTTGAAGCCCGCCGAGCAAACGCCGCTGGTCGCCGGGGCCATGTTTGCGCTCGCCGCCGTGGCCGGTTTTCCCAACGGTGTCGTGAACCTAATCTACGCTTCCGAGGGTGCAGCGGTAGGGCGAGAGCTCTGCTACAATCCCAAAGTGCGCAAGATCAGCTTTACCGGATCGACCGAGGTCGGCCGGCTGCTCATGCGCCAGTGCTCCGACCAGATCAAGAAGGTGAGCCTCGAACTCGGCGGCAATGCGCCCTTCATCGTCTTCGACGACGCCAACATCGACGCCTCGGTGGACGGGGCAGTCCAGGCGAAGTTCCGCAATGCCGGCCAGACCTGCGTTTCCGCCAACCGTCTCTACGTCCAGTCGGGCGTTCACGATGCATTCGTCGACAAATTTGTGGAACGGGTTCGCCAACTTCGGGTCGGTGATGGTTTCGACCCCGGTGTCGCCGTCGGCCCGCTGATCGACAGCCAGGCGCTCGCCAAGATCGAATCCCACATCGCCGATGCCCTGCAAAAGGGCGGCACCATCCGCTGTGGCGGCGACCGGATCGGCAGGGAGGGCACATTCTTCCAGCCGACTGTCCTCACCGATATTTCCAGCGAAATGACGGTGGCGCGGGAAGAGACTTTCGGGCCCCTCGCTCCAGTCATCCGCTTCGAGGATGCGGATCAGGTCGTGCGCGAGGCCAACGACACCATCTACGGTCTCGCCGCCTATTTCTATGCCTCGAACCTGAAGCGTGTCTGGCGCGTGGCCGAAGCCCTCGAATATGGCATGGTGGGCATCAACACCGGCCGCATGTCTTCGGAGGCCGCGCCTTTCGGCGGGGTGAAGCAGTCCGGCATCGGCCGGGAGGGTTCTCGTCATGGCCTCGAGGACTATCTCGAGATGAAGTATCTCTGCATGGGCGGCATCTGACCGACAGAAATAGAGGGGCTCACCGTTCCCACAGGCTCAGGACGATCCACCCCGTCGCAGCGAGTGAACCACACTATTCAAATTTTAGATAAAATTTCTTTGGCTTTTATTTGATATCTACTTTCCAATTTTGCGCCGAGTAAATGCGTGTGTGTCACAGTGTTTCCTCAATGGGGAGACGCACAGTGATGAAGAAGATTGCGAAAAATCTGGGGCTGTTGGCAATATCGGTGTGGCTTGGTGCTTGGGGAACAGCCAATGCGGCAGAACCTGCCTTCATGCACACCGGTGGCCGGACCACGCAGCCGGTCGGCCACTACGAGTTCTGCCAGCGTTTACCTGGCGAATGCCGTCAGATCACACCGAAAGGGGTACCGATCGAACTGACGCGCAAGCTCTGGGCCAAGATCATAGAAGTCAATAACGGCGTCAATGTCCAGGTAAAGCCCAAGACGGACATGGAGAACTATGGCATCGAGGACTATTGGACTTTCCCCGACAACGGCTTCGGCGACTGTGAGGACTATGCGTTGGAGAAGCGCCGGCGACTGATGAGCGCGGGAGTTCCGGCCGGTGACCTGCTGCTGACGGTGGCGCGCCTGCCGAATGGCGACGGTCACGCGGTTCTTACCGTTCGCACCAGCCTCGGCGAATTCATACTGGACAATTTGGAATCGAGGGTGCTCTCATTCACTGAAACGGACTACACCTATTTGAAGCGTCAATCGTCCGAGAATTCGGGCGTTTGGGTCACGATTAACGAGGGTGGCGAAGCGCCGGTGGCCAGCGTCCGCTAAAGGCACATAAGCGCGAGAGACTTCAGGTCGGGTCGTGGTTGCTGATTGCAGTAAGCAAAGCCATGGTCTCGCTACGCGCCGATCAGGCCGACAATGCGCTCCTTCAGCCGGCTCGTGCCGCCCGCGGCTGCGGCGCCGGCTTTGCCGTCGCCATGGCCCAGATGCCGGCGAGCACCATCGGCGTGGACAGGATCATGCCCATGGTCAACCAGCTGGTGCCGAGCAGGTAGCCGAGCTGCTGATCCGGCTCGCGGAAGAACTCGACAAAGATGCGCGACAGGCCGTAGCCGCAGATGAAGGCACCGCCGACGAAGCGCGGCGCCTTCAGTTTCAGGCGCGAATGGGTGAGGACGCGTAGCACCAGGAACAGCACGAGGCCTTCGAGCAAGGCCTCATAGAGTTGGCTGGGATGGCGCGTGAACGGTCCGCCATTGGGGAACTGGATCGCCCAGGGCACGTTCGAGGGCCGGCCCCAAAGCTCGGAATTGATGAAGTTGGCGACACGCACCAGGCCGAGCCCGACCGGCACGCCGGCCGACACCACGTCGAACAAGGTCCAGGTGGGGATGCGGCGCTTGAGCGAGAACAGCGTCATGGCGAGGATGACGCCGAGCAGGCCGCCATGGAAGGACATGCCGCCCTGCCAGACGGCGAAGATGTCGAGCGGATGCGCGATGTAGCGCGGCAGGTCGTAGAACAGCACGTAGCCTGTGCGCCCGCCCAGCACCACGCCGATCGCCGCCCAGACGATGAAATCGTCGAGGTCCTCGGGCTTCATCGGCAGATGGCCATCCGGCCACAGGCGAGGGGTGGTGACGAGACGTTTGGCGTACCACCAGGCGAACAGGATGCCCACGATATAGCCGACGCCGTACCAGTGCACCGCCAGCGGTCCGATTTGGACGATGACCGGATCGATATTGGGGAAGGGCAGCGCGGCAAGCGGCAGGAGGAAATATTCGCTCAACAGGGTCTCCCGGTTGCGGTCGCGTTTAGGCGCGGACACGATGTGCCATGATTGCGGCTGATTTTCATTCTAGACCATGTTCATTCTTCGGCGTCCGCTTGTCAGTGAGAGCAGAGATTGAGAAACGAAGGCAAGCCTGATGTCGTGTCGGGGCGGATTTATCCAGTTAGGACGGCAGCGGCGACAATCTCCTTCGCAGCCCTAATTCTCGACTTGTGCACAAAAGGCTGGGTACGTGCCTCGCTTCCGTTTCCCGACGGGCTCGATCCTTTACCGTTTGTGGCGCTGCGCCCGAGGTACAACGAGGGCACTACATTTGGCCTGTTTTCAGGTGAAACCACGATGCAGTTGATGAGCCTGGTCGTGGTAACCGTGCTTGGTCTCGTTGTTCTCTGTTGGTGGTTTGCTCGTGCCCGAGAGCCATGGGTCATCATCGGTGCTAGCCTCATGGCGGCCGGAGCACTTGGTAATCTGGTGGACCGTATAGTCGTCGGGATGGTCACGGATTTCATAGGTCTGCACCTAGGGTCGTGGTATTCCCCCATCTTCAATCTGGCCGACATTTGGGTGGTTTCCGGTTCATTTCTGGTGCTCTTCGGGTTTCGTAGCGATAGGCCACAACCCGAATGAGCCCGATGGACCAGGTAAGCGATGATTAACCATTAGAATGGATATTCGGATGTGAGAACCACGCATCCGTTTGGGCAAATCCGGGGACAAACGGCAGCCTGCAAGGCCTTTTGATTTGAACCACGTCGAACGACACACAACCGGGCGGCATTTTCACGTGAGCGTCCGGCCGAGGTGGCTGGCTGCTGTGATTTTGGCTGTCGGGTTCCTCTCCGCGGCCGTCTCCGGCGCGAAGGCCGAAATCCGTTCGCTGAAATTCTATCACCTGCACACGGGGGAAAAGGCAGAGATCGTCTACAAGCGCAATGGCCGCTACGATCGGGACGGCCTGCGCAAGATCAACATCATCCTGCGCGACTGGCGCCGCAACGAGCCGACCAGGATGGACCCGCAGTTGCTCGACCTCGTCTGGGAAGCCTACCGCGAGAGCGGCGCGACGGACTATATCCAGGTCGTCTGCGGTTATCGCTCACCGGCGACCAACGCCATGCTGCGCAGCCGCAGCCGCGGTGTCGCCAAGGAAAGCCAGCACATGCTCGGCAAGGCGCTGGACTTCTACATTCCCGGCGTGCCGCTGAAGAAGCTGCGCAACATCGGCCTCAAGATGCAGGGCGGCGGCGTCGGTTACTATCCGACGTCCGGCTCGCCCTTCGTCCACATGGATGTCGGCAATGTCCGCCACTGGCCGGGCATCAGCCGCCAGGAGCTGGTCAGCCTGTTCCCGAACGGCAAGACGCTGCACGTGCCGAGCGACGGGCGGCCGCTGCCGGGCTATGAGCAGGCGGTGGCCGCCTACAAGGCGCGCAGGGGCGCCGGCACGCCCAATATCGAACTGGCCAGCGCCGGCGGCTCGAGCAAACGCTCAGGCGGACTGCTCGCGGCCTTCTTCGGCGGCGGCGGAAGTGATGAGGCTGACGACAGCGTCGATGTCGCGAGCGCCGAACCTGCGCCGAAGCCGAAGGCCGTGAAACCGGCGGTGGTCGCCGCAAAAAGCGGCAACCTGCCGAGCGCTGCAGTCGTCGCGCCGCAGACCGCCAAGCGCGCCAGCATCCCGCAGATCGCCGGCGACAGCGCGGACAATTCCGGGCCGCAGCAGGATACGCCTGAGGCGATCATCGCCGCGCTGCCGCCGAAGGAGGTTCCGCTGCCCGCGTTTACGCCGAGGCCGAAGGTCGATGTCGGCCAGGAGACGCCCGAGAATGTGCCATTTGCCGTGGCGGACGCCTCGGCCACAACCGAACAGGCGGTAGCGACCGCGCAGGCGCCGGCACCAGGCAAGGCTCCATCCAGCATCGGCAATGCAGCCGCGCATGCGTCTACCGATCCGGCCCAGGTGGCCGTCAACCACGTTCCGTTGCCGACCTGGCGGCCTGATCGCTCGATGCCGATCGAACCCGAGGATAAGAATGTGCTGCTGGCGCTCGCCGACAGGACCTCGCACCACGAGATCGCGACCGATGCCTTTTCGGTGCTGCCGACGGCACGCCCCGACCCGGACACGTATGAGATCAAGGCCGTCGTCAAACAGGCCAACACAACGAGCGAGGCCGAAGGGATCGGCGCAGAATATCAGGTTGCATCACTGGGCGAGCCGCAGCCCCACCCGACCTTCAACGATCCCTCGGGTGTTGACGCCGCGTCGCCCCGCGACGCCATCGCCACCCGTCCGGCCGGGATGGATCCCGTGCAGGCGATCGGTGCGGGTGTGAAGACGACGCACAAGGAAGCCAGAGCCTCTGTCCACGATCTGAGGCCTGGGCCGAAGGCGATGCTGGTGCCGACGCCACCGCAAACCGCACTCTGGGCGCTGAGCAGCGGCGAAAACATCGCTGCGATCTCCAGCCCAACGACGGCGCCCCGCTATGCCTACAACATCGTGCCCACGCCGCCGAGCGAAGTGTACACAGCCGGCTTCCAGACCGGCGGCGAGGTTCCCGACGCCAGCCGCTTCACCGGCAGCGCCGTCAAATTCCTCTCGGTCGCTCGCTTCCGGACGAAGTAGCGGATCATTTAGCCATTTGCGGCAGCGAAATAGCCGGTCGGCCGCTCTATGGCGCTTGGCGGCCACGTCAAGATGAAAAAATGGCAGCGGCTTGCCTCAGAAGCGAGAAACATACCGAACCGACCATTTGCGCGGTGATCTGGGCCTTGATGAAGCGCAGAGCTGCACGAAACATGCTGCTCCAGGGTCCGACGGGCACAGGCAATAGTTAAAACGCAAACAGGGCCGTTCCAGCCGGAACGGCCCTGTCCTGGGATAGGCTTGGTTTGTGCGGCTTGGTTCAGGCCTTCGGAGCCGCCTTCTTTGCCTTCGCGGCCTTCTTCACCGGGCACTTGTGCTTCTTGGTCGGCTTGCAGGCCTTCTTGGTCGCAGCCTTCTTCTTCGGAGCAGCCTTCGCAGGCGCCGTCGTGGCCGGAGCAGTCGTGGTCGCAGCCGGAGCAGCGGTCGTGGTTGCAGCCGCGTTGCTGACGGCCGGCATCGAGAAGGCAAGGGCAACAGCGAGGCCGAGGGCGGAGAGGAGGGACTTTTTCATGGCTTCATTTCCTTTTTGTGCGGGTCGGGAGTTGAGTGCCACTGATCTGGATCGATCGGAGTCACTCCAAGCAGCTTCAAAGCGTTCGCGAGCATCCGGATTCCCTGTGCTTGCTTCTTGTTGGCGCAGAACCGGTCTCCCTTTCTTTGTAGTGCTTTCGCCGCGGTGACCTGCGTGGCCGCGGCATGGGTTTCGAGGGCTTCGTCAACTTGACGGCTGAGATTGGCGCAACGCTCGGTCCGGGTCAGCGGCGTCACCTTCGTGCTGGAGGCTCCGGTTGCCGCCGTGGTGAGCGATATGCTGAGCAAAGCACCCACCACGCTGATCCAGAACCTCTGCATCGGCCTTGTCCGTTACTCCGGAAACTTGCGTCGCAGCCGATGACCTGACCGCCACGGCACCGGTTATGCCCTTTAAATTTTTCGCGAGTTTTTCCCGACTGTAGAATTTTGTTTCTGGATTGTTTCTGAAGGGCTGCCGCCCGGCTGAGTGCACGCCGATCTGGTCAGCGCTGCCAGCGTTGCAAAGATCTCCTCAACTCTGTTTGCCAGCGAGAAGCCATAGCCGGCGTGCGCGGCGCTGCCGGAGCAGTGCAAACAAAATCAAATTTTGTTAACCCTGCTGACTGACAATGCCGGTGCTGCTATCAGCGATTTGCCGACATACAGGCGAGACATGGCGGACCGCCCCTTGAGACCAAAAGCTGAAGGAACGAGCTAAGGTGCTTCGGAAACTATCGCGATTCCTGACCGTTCCTGCGCTTGCAATTTTTATGTCTGGGTGCGTGTCGACCGTCTTGAACGTCGCTGACAATGCAAATTTGAACGTTGCCGACAAAGCAGGCCAACCCCTCAAGGCGAGCCTTGTCAGCGAAATGAGCCGCCGCAAAATGACGCCCGCGGATCCAATTCTGATTCGGATATTCAAGGACGAGAGTGAGTTGGAGATATGGAAGCGTGATCGCACAGGCCGCTATGCACTGTTGAAGACGTTTCCGATGTGCCGCTGGTCGGGGAAACTTGGGCCGAAAACGAAAAATGGCGACCGACAGGCGCCCGAGGGCTTCTATCAGGTTTCGGCAGGCATGCTGAATCCGAATTCACAATATTATCTCTCTTTCAATCTCGGTTATCCAAACAAGTTGGAAAGCGCGCTTGGCTATAGCGGTGAAGCCCTAATGGTCCATGGCGCGTGTTCATCTTCGGGATGCTTTGCATTGACGGACGCCGGTGTCGCCGAAATCTACGCAATCGTTCGCGAAGCCGTAAAAGGCGGCCAGACGTCTTTCCAGGTGCAGGCCTTCCCGTTCCGAATGACCCCGGAAAACATGGCAAAGAACCGAAACGATCCCAATTTCAGCTTTTGGACGAACTTGAAGCAGGGCTACGACAATTTCGCGGTCACCGGTCGCCCGCCGAAGGTGTCTTACTGTGGCAGGCAGTATGTTTTTGATGCCGATTTTGAAGGTGGTGATCCACGCGACCCGCTGGCGCCATGCCCATCGTTGTCAACTCCACTGAATGCCGCTGTGGTCGCTCGTGGTGAAGCCGATGCGCGAAAGACAGAGGCGATTCTCGCCTCGGGCGCAAATATCACCGCTCACGCCTATGCCGACGGCGGCATGAACGTCAGCTTCCGCAAACTTTTGAAGAGCCGCGGCGCCGCGGCACTTGCCAAGCAGACGTCGCTGGACGACGTGCCGGTAAGCCGGCCAGAGGCCGCTTTGGCAGATCCGCATAGTGCGGAGGAATAGATTTGATACGCCGATTTTTGAGGCATGAAGTCTCTTCCACCTCAGGGGAGCTGGCCGTGAGGTGTGAATTGCTTAGAACCGGGTTGAGCTTTCTAACCCTGATCGCGATGATTTTGCATTTCGGCGCAATATTGGAGCCAACTCAAGCGCGTGCTCGCGGTGTCATCGAGGCGGCGCATCAGGGCCTGAGAGATCTTAGCACCAACCTCGTCTTGAGCGGCGAGTCGCAGAAGGGGAAACAGCTTCAGCAGTTTGTGGATGCGCACTGTCAATCCGACAGCCATGCCGTTGTCCAAGCCACACTGACCGGTATCGTTCCTATCGACGGCAACGCGTATTTCCCGGCCGAAATATCTGTCGTCGGCTACATCGCCGATGTCTCCGACAAGCCCCCCAACCTCGAAGAGCGTAGCTGAACTCGAACCAATTTTCAGTTGTGCCTTCGATGAGGGAAAAATGATCAATCGCCGTTCCGCGATGTTCGGCCTGGCCGCCGTGCTCGCTCCACAGGGTGCTTTCGCCGCCAAGGTTCAGAAGAAGTTTGTGCTTGATGCGAAATATCAACCACAAACCGTGGACTTTCCAAATTCATATTCCGTTGGGACCGTCGTGGTCGACCCGGGCAATCGATACCTGTACTTAGTCGAAACAGGAACCTCCGCCAGACGTTATGGCGTCGGGGTCGGCAAAGCCGGACTGGCCTGGTCGGGTACGGCGCAGGTGGCGAGAAAGGCGAAGTGGCCGAGTTGGATGCCGACCGCGAACATGATCAAACGCGATCCGGCCAAGTACGGGAAGTATGCCAATGGCGTCGAAGGTGGCCCAAGCAACCCCCTTGGCGCTCGGGCGCTCTACCTCTATCGGAATGGCCGTGACACTTACTATCGCATCCATGGAACAACCGAGCCCTGGACGATCGGGCAGGCGGTATCCAACGGCTGCATTCGGATGCTCAACGATCACGTGACGGATCTCTACGATCGCGTCCCGATCGGAACGACAGTCGTTGTTCTATAATATACCGTGACCTGAGCCTTTCGGCGAAAGCGTCGAGACGTTCGCTATGGCCATTCGACTCGGCACGAAGGCCGCCAGCAAGACTCCGATCCTGTTCGGAACCGGGTTGTTATAGGTCTTTGCCGAGAGTCGCAGGGGCGACATACAGCCGCCCTTGCGGTCCCATACGAAGATGCCTCAGGCCGCCTTCTTGTCGGCGCCGCCCGTGTTCATCGTGCTCTGCTCGACGGCGTCGATCGTCGGGCGCTCGTAGGAGGAGATGGTCTTGCGGCCGAACTCGATCGCCACCTGTGGCAAGGCGCCGTTCATATACGCAAGCAGCGTCTGCTTGACGATGATGTAGAGGCGGTTCTTCTTCTCGCGCACCGTCTTGATCTTGGTGGCGACCGGACCGACCACCGCATAGGACAGGACGATGCCGAGGAAGGTTCCCACGAGTGCCGCGCCGATCAGGCCGCCGAGGATTTCCGGCGACTGGTCCAGCGCGCCCATCGCTTTCACCACGCCGAGCACGGCCGCCACGATGCCCAGCGCCGGCAGGCCGTCGCCGACCGCGACCATCGCGTGATAGGCCTTCAGCTTGTCGGTGCGGATCGTCTGGATCTCTTCGTCCATCAGCGCCTCGATTTCATGCGAGCGGGCATTGCCGATGATGATGATGCGGCAGTAGTCGCAGATGAAATTCGTCAGGTCGTGGTTCTTCAGCACGGTCGGAAAGGCCTGGAAGATCGCCGACTCTTCCGGATTGTCGATATGCGCCTCTACCTCGCTGCGCGACTTCGAGCGCAGTTCGCGCATCAGGCTGTGCAGGACGCCCAGCGTCTCGAGATAGTCGCGCTCCTTCGGCACCGCCTGCTTGAAGGCCTCGAGAATGCCCTTGCCGGTGTCCTTGACCGTCTTCATCGGATTGGCGACGAGGAAGGTGCCGAGCGCGGCGCCGCAGATGACCACCGCTTCCCATGGCTGCACCAGCACGCGAAGATGGCCGCCCATGGCGATGAAGCCGCCGAGAACGCAGCCGAGCGTCACCACAAGCCCGATCAGAATGCCCACGGCAGGTCCTTCCGCATGTCACGTTGTGGATTGATGGCATAATCCCAGTGCCTTGCGCGAAGCTTGGTGAACGGTCGCCATCGGCCAAGGATTCTACAAATGGGCGCCTCGCGTCGCTGGCGCGGTAGCGATTGTATTCCGAGTGATCGAAAATGCAGAATCGCCAGTGCATTGGGTTGCAGAGAGCAGCGTGGCAGCGTCGAAACGTCCAGCTCCCTCGTGAACGCAGTTCGCGCCCTATGTCCGTATTCCATCTTGGGCTGCTCAGGCATGGCGAAGCCGGAGATGGGCATATTCGACAAGGATGAACCAACGAAATATCGCGCGCACGTGACACGTGACGTCAATCATCAAAATAGATCCGGCGATGATTGAGCGCACCTTGGCAAGACAGAATACGGAAGGCGTATCATTGTCGGAAAATTACTGTAGGCCTTCGCCGGGGGCGACCGACGCGAAGTTGCCTTTGACGTCGGCGACACGCGCTACAGTGGATCTGGAGCCGAAGATCCAAGCGCGGTTTGTGCTGACGGAATAGAGCGGTTGGTAATCGGGGAGATCGCCGTCCCGCAGAACGTTGTTGCTGAGGTTGTCAAGAATGAAGGTGCCGCCGCTGGTACTCACAGACAGGACCGCGTGGAAGAAATTTCTCTTGCGATCCTGGAGAATAACAAGCGACATGCTCTGCGCCGGAATACCTGCCCTCTGCAGTGCAGTCATCTTCAGTATCGCAAAATCTTCGCAATCGCCGGCTCGTCGTTCGAGGATCTCCAGAGGCTTTGCCCAATAGTCGAATTCGCCGTAGACCAGGCTGTCTTTCTTGTAGGCGATCAAGCGGTTTACAGTGCTGTTAACGAAGGACAGCTTGTCGTTGAATCCTTTGTCTCGAACCACTTCAATCATAGCGGCAAAAGCAGCGCTCTTGTGCTCGCAAGCGCCCTCCGTTGAGCAGTCGACGATTGCCTGGTAGACGGGCGCCCAGCGCGCGGAAGCAGGAAAGTTGCGCATCGACAAGGCAACCGATCCAAATACGCCGGGAGTGAACGCCGCTGTCTGCATGGGGTCGATTCGGACATCGCCTCGCACCGTCGAAGGACTGGTCCCTCGCTCTGCATTGGCAGGGCCATAATCATCGACAACCCTAACAGACTGATAGGCTGCGGTAGGCTGCCGCGGCCACGATCTCTCCAGCGGAACGCCGCCGAGGTAAGACGGCGCCCGCGGCTTTTCCAGCGGTGTGCCAGTGTTGGCTACCCCATCAAAATCCGTGCCTGCAATGGAAGGCTGCTCCAAGCTGACGAGGCCAATTGCCAGCAATAATACCTGGAGCGTGACCGCTCCCCATACATGTTTTTGTTTGTTCATAACGTCCACCTCTGACAGTGGACGCTATCAATATCGCCTCAAATTATTGGAAAGGAAGATGGGTAAAGTTCTGGCAAACTGATTGGCATATTTGCCATGGAAATTTATTCAAATTTTTAACTATCTGACCGGTTGACCTTCCCAGCATCGGGCTGGCAATGGTGTGGCTGTCACGACTCGTCGCAACGAATGTCGACGGTTTGGAAGATGGTGCAATACCGCCATTTTGAGACGGAAGAATGTTACGAATTCGCATGAATACCGTGGCAGTAGCCATCCATGTAGGAGCTAAACCGCGCTCTATTGGACGAGTCGCTAAACAGCCCGAGTTCGAGTGAAAGATCGTGTCCGCTCTCTGCCTGCCCTTCGGCCTTATAGCGCTCGACCCAGCGCGCTACGATCTTGGCCGACACGCCGTAGACGCGCGCCGCATGGGCTTGGGAAAGAGCGCCTTCTATCACCGACAGCGCCATCTCCTCTCGACGCAGCGGCGTGAGACGGGCATTCTCGTGGATGTTCATTCGGACCCTCCGGTGCATGCTGAAGCTTGGTAACTCCAGTCTCCTTGGTCCGGTCCGAATGGACAACCTCCCGAAAGCTCACAGCTAGCTGGCCACGCAGTTGTGCGATATGCGCAAAAGGATGGATGGCTTGGCCGCCCAGGTCCACAGAACGTTCTGACCGCAGATCCCTTCCCGGGGCGCTGTTCGTGCTCCGGGACAAACGCAGATCGACTTGCCAATGTCGGCGTGATAGAGGCACCGGAGAACAGATCTCCGGCGTCTCTTGGCTCTCAGATTTAGAAGGAGCGCTGGAAGCGAAGGAACCCGCCCAGCGACTGCTTGCCGTTAGCGACACCGCCGACCTTAGTGTACACGATCTCCGGCGTGACGACGAAGCCAGGGACGACTGTGTAGTCGATATTTGCGACTGCGACGAACTCCTTGTTGCCGTCGTAGGCGATCTGCAGGTTGCCGTTCGCCTTGTCGGCAAGCTTGGCGGAGCCGCCGGCCCAAACAGCCCACGAGCCACCCCAGTTGCCATAGTAGTTAGGCAGGTATTTGTCCGACTTATATCCAACCATGGCGAAAAGAGAAACGGTGTCGGAGGCCTTGAGATCGATTCGGGCTTTGCCGGCCCAGACGTCGTTGACACTATCGTAGCCCGCGACCGCAGCCAGCTTGCCCCAACCCTGGGTATACGATGCGCCTGCCACGACATGAGGCATGTAGTCATTGATCGTATAGAAGCCGGCGCCCTGCTCCAATGCTACGGTCGCCGCAAAGCCGTTTGTTCCCGTGTAGGTATAAGACATCTGATTGGTGCGGAATGGGCCGTAGCCGAGCAGCCAATCGTTGATCACGTTACCTGCATAGTCAGTGAAGGTGCTGAAGACAGAGTCGGTCATGCCGACCTTGAAGCCGCCTAGCTCCACGTATACGTGGTTTATGTACAGCTGATCTGAGGGGGTCGGAGAGGAAAGGTAACTCCAGACCGAGCCGCCGGTGTCGCGATCGAAGTTGATCTGAGCGTAAGCCCGCAGCGTGCCCAAATCCGTCTGGGTGCGCGCGTCGGTCTGCAGTGCAAAGCGGGCCCTCTTGTAATAGGTGTCGCCGAGACCATCCCCATCAACGTCCGAACCGAGATTTTCTCCGATGCCTATATCATAGCGCACATAGCCACCAATGCGCAGACATGTCTCTGTTCCGGGAATGTAAAAGAAGCCTGCCCCGAAAACGTCGCAGACTCGGACATATTCAGCAGGTTCTGGCTCTGCCACAACCACTGCATCGGCCGCGTAGGCGTTGCCGAGGGTCAAGATTGGCACTGTAAGGACTGTAGCAAAAAAAGGAATTCTCATTTTCCCACCTTTTTCCAATTGGAGTTTACCGGGCGGATCTGTGCCCCGGTCGAATTGATCTGGGGGGATGAGATTTACTTGGGACGAACACGAAATTTACATATCTGTAAGAGTGCCGATCGCCATTCGGGGTAGCGTGCGAACGTTGCAAAAGTGTCACATTTCAGGACGTGCCAGGACGGCTGCTTGCTGCTTGTCCGCTGCGCGCGGCTAGTGATGCAGAATCCAACCGCAGGTGAAGAGATGAGTTTCAGCGACCAGTTGTAAGCGCCACGCCGCTCCCCTCGTGCGGCGCATGGGGTGAATGTGCCAAGAATCCCCCCGATCGCGAGAGACGGAGGGCCTGCATGGAAGCAGACGGCAAAAAGGGACGTCCATTTGGACGTCCCAACAGCTGGCTACGCAGGCCGGCTCGAGGTTCTGGAAGGCCCAACGGGGCGGCGGGTTCGCTCGGAGGCCGACGGAGCCCGGATTGCGGCCGAGAGCCTGATGCCGGGGGTGCCGGTGGCGGCGGTCGCCCGCAAGCATGGCGCGACCCGCAGGCAAATCTACGATTCGCGGCGTCGCCTTCGCCAAGGACAACTGGCACTGCCCGAAAGCATGGCGCCGATGTTCGCGCCGCTGATGGTGGAAGAATCATCGGCGCCTCAACCGACGATGAGGTCACCGAAATCGGCACCAGCGAAGGTGAAAATCGTGATCGACGACATGGCGATCCGAACGGCGATTGACCTCGAGCACCTGCCGCAGGTGATCCGTGCGGTGCGGGCCTCGCGATGATTGCACCCGGCGCCGATCTGAAGATCTATATGGCGACCCGTCCGGTCGACTTTCGTCGCGGCCTCGACGGGCTGGCAGCTGCGGTGCAGGAGATACTGGCCCTCGACCCATACTGTGGGACGGCCTTCGTCTTCCGGGCCCAAAGGGCTAACAGGATCAAGATTTTGGTCTGGGATCGCACCGGACTGGTGCTGGTGCATAAGCGGCTCGAGGGTTCGAAGTTCGTATGGCCGCAGGTTCGCGACGGTGTGATGCGGATGTCGCCGGCGATGTTCGCGGCCTTGTTCGAAGGGCTGGATTGGAGACTGGTTCGCCCCGAGGGGCACGGCGTCCGCAGCTTGCCGGATGAGTGTGTGGCACAGTGACTCAGGCGTTGTCTCCGGTGGCGTTATTGGTGTTCATGTGCTTGATTTAGCGCATGAATCTGACGGTTATCCAGGAAGAGAACGAGCGTTTGAAGGCGCTCCTGGCCCAGACACAAGCGACCCCGGCCGGGCACCAGGCTGCCTTGGCTGAGGCCGAAGAGGCGCGCCGCCGGCTAGAGAGCATCGTCAGCCAACGGTGCCAAATCCGAGAAGCTGCTCCGGATCAATACCACCTGCCGCTCGAAGACGAGGAGATCGCGCAGGGTGTACTGACGCCGCGCAGGAAAAGGCGCAGCGAGTCATCCAGGGCCGTTCGGACGAGACCTCCGGTTCTCGCCGGCGCAACCGCGGTCACTTGCCGGCCCATCTGCCGCGGGTGGAGCGGGTCATCGAGCCCGAGAGCACGTTGTGCCCGTGCGGCTGCGGCGAGATGGCCAGAATCGGCGAGGACGTCAGCGAGCGGCTGGGCGTGATCCCGGCGCAGTTGCGCGTGCTGGTCACGCGCCGCCCGAAATACGCTTGCCGCCGCTGCTCGGGCGCGGTCGTGCAGGCCCATGCCCCCGAGCATGTGGTGCCTGGCGGCCTGCCGACCGAGGCATTGATCGCCCAGGTTATCGTCCCAAGTTCGGCGATCACTTGCCGTTCTACCGGCAGGCCGAGATCTACGCTCGCCAGGGTATCCAACTGGATCGCGCCACACTGGGCAACTGGGCAGGCCGGGCCTGCTTCCATCTCAAGCCGATAGCCGAGCACATGCGCAGCATCTGGCTGGCGCGGATCGCCTGTTCATGGGCGAGACTACCGCGCCGGTGCTCGATCCCGGACGCGGCAAGGTCAAGAAGGGCTTCTTCTGCGCGATCGCCTGCGATGACCGCAGCCATGGTAGCCAAGGCCTGCTGTTCCACTATGCGCCAGGGCGTGGCGGCGACCATGCTGAACGCTTCCTTCAAGGCTTTGGCGGACGGTTCCTGCAAGTTGACGCCTATGAGGGTTACGACCGGCTGACACGCCTGGAGCGGTCGCAGGGACCGTGGCTGCTCGTCCATTGCTGGAGCCATCTGCGCCGACGTTTTGTGAAGCTGGCGCGCAACACCAAGTCCCCGATCGCCGAGGCGGCGATACGCCAGATCGGGCGCTCTACGCCATCGAGGCAACCGTGCGCGGCGCATCGCCTCAAATCCGCCTTGCCGCCCGACGGGAGCATTCCGCGCCGATCATCGCTGCCCTGAAGCCATGGTTCGAAAAGCAGCTATCGATGATCTCCTCCGGCTCCGGACTGGCCGAAGACATCCGCTATGGGCTCGGCCACTGGGAAGGTCTGACCCGGTTCTTGGACGATGGCCGCCTGGAACTCGACACCAACCCGGTCGAAAACGCTATCGGGCCAGTATGCCTGACCAGAAAAAATGCCCTGTTTGCAGGCCACGAGGTCGGGGCCGAAAATTGGGCGCTGCTCTCATCCGTCGTGGCCACCTGCAGGCTCAACGACGTCAACCTGGTCGCCTACCTCTCCAAAACTCTCGACGCCACCACCAACGGCCATCCGCAGAGCCAGATCGAGGAACTCATGCCCTGGCGATTCCGGAAAACGTCAAGCCCAAATCCATAGGCGATCGGCGAGGCGCTTACGACCAATTCCGGGGCGGCGACAACCACCCTCTATATTAGCTAGGGGCACAACGACTTACATTTTTGTAAGCCTCGTTTCAATCAGCGTAAAATTTGGTGATTTAACAAGAACTGTCTCAGACGCAGTGCAAGTGAATGTGCAGTGCGGATGGTTATTGTCCGCCCGCGAATTGACCTCCGCGGGCGGACCTTTTTACTGTGAATATAGCGGGAAATCGATCCTGACGATCAGGCCGGGCTCGTTGTCATGGAGGGATACCGACCCTCCGTGCAATTCCGAGATGGCTTTCACCAGGCTCAGTCCCAACCCTGTCCCTTCTGTCGTCCTGCTCTTCTCAAGCCTGTAGAAGCGCTTGAAGACGTGCCCGCGTTCGTCCACGGGAACGCCAGGACCATCATCCGCAATCTGAACCGTCCACCAGCTAGCGTCGTTGTACGTCGAGACCACAATGGAGGTGCCAGGTGGTGTATGGCGCATAGCGTTTACGATGAGGTTCACGCACATCTGCTTCAAGAGGTCGCTGTCGCCAAAAATGCGCGCAGGTTCATATCTTTGCTCGCTGACGAATGTTAACGTGCGCCCGCTATCTTCGACAATGTCCTTATAGATATCGCATATCTCGTCCAGGAGCGCATAAAGGTCGATCTCGGCGAACCGCGAGCCTCGGGCTCCGGATTCTATCTGGGAAATGCGCAGCAAACCTTCGAATGTAGCAGTGATGTTGGTCGCCTCGTTTTTCGCTCTGTCGAGGAGACTCTTTATTGATGGCAGTTTGTCCTCTTCGAACGCTGCATCAAGTATGAGGAAAAGCCGTCCAATCGGCGTTTTGAGATCATGTGCAATGTCAGTGGTTACCTGCGTCATGGCAGACACGCTCGCCTGTAGCTGCGCCAGGGCCACGTTGATCTCGACCGCGAGCGTGTCGATGTCATCCTTCCGCCACGAAACGGGCAAGCGCGTCGACAAATGACCTGCCCCGACAGCCTTCATCGCACTCGATAGCGACCCGATGCGGCTGCGCATGCGGCCAGCCGTGATAGCTGCGGCGCCCAGCCCGACGGCAAGGACGATCGCCGTCGCCAAACCGAAGCTGACAATGGCAATCTTCCGCAAACGATTGGTATCGTCATAACTCACGCCGACCGTCAAATCGTATGCGCCGAGCGCTGACCGGAACACACGGTAGTTGTTGAGCTTCCTTTCATGACTTGTTGGTGCCCGCGTCGAGAACCCAGGCGGTACTTCGGCGAGTTGGACATTTCCGGCGAGAAGCCCCCCCTCCGGGTCCCTCAGCGTGTAAATCGTCTCCTGACCTGTTAACGCCGGGCTATGGCTGTTGATCATGGCGATCGCGCCTTCAACGTCTCGCGCCTCGTAGGCAGCTGATATCTCCCGAAATCGTTCCGTCACGTTCGAGTCCAGTCGCTCATAGAGATAAGCGGCTACAAGATTGTAGGCGAGGGCATTGCCTCCCAAGAACGAAGCCAGGAAGAGGCTGATATACAACGCTGCAAGGCGGATCGACGTGCTCCTAGCGAAGCTAACGTTGGCCATGGATGCTGTAACCGGTGTTGCGAGTATTGTGCAACAGAGGCACAGAGAAGGGCTTATCGATCTTCGCCCGTAGGCGACTGATATGTGTTTCAACAACCGTGCTCTGAGGATCAAAATTAAAATTCCAGATTCGCTCCAGAAGCATAGTTTTGGTGAGGACACGCCCTTCGTTTCGCATCAGCAGCTCAAGTAACGCGAATTCCCGGGGTAACAATTCTATGGCTATGCCGTCCCTGCTCGCCAGCCTGCTGAAAAGGTCGAGCTCGAGGTCGGCCACTTTGAGCTTTGTCTTTTCGGCGGCGATCGGAGGGCGACGGCCAAGCGCATTGATCCGTGCTAGAAGCTCGGAAAATGCGAAAGGCTTAACCAGGTAGTCGTCGGCACCGGCCTCCAGTCCTTCCACCCGGTCGTGGACACCACCCATGGATGTCAAGAAAATCACCGGCACCTTCGCGCCTGCGCCACGCAATCCACGCAACAACGACAATCCGTCAAGGCCAGGCAGCATCCGGTCTATGATCGCAACGTCGAAGCGCTCTTGCAGACCGATCAACAGCGCGTCTTGCCCGTTTCGGAAAACATCAACAACATGTCCTGACGACCGAAGAGCGGTTTCTATGTATTGGGAAATATCCTTGTCGTCCTCAACCAGCAGAATTTTCATAATGGAATGCTTTCATCTAGCTTGGGTCTCAAGCGTGGATGACCTCTATGTCAGGTATCGTTCGCCCGCTATGCCGGGAGATGTCTCAGCGTGATGTTGTTCGGCGGGTATTCCCGCTCGGTTCTGATCCGCGGCTGTGCCAGATTGGCCGGAACTTGTGCTAACTCAATATCGCTCGGGGCCTCCTACAATCGCGCCAGAACGGGCCGCCGCCACGGATGGCCGTCGTCAATGAGAACATAGAGTCGCACGCAACCGAGTTCGTTTCGCATTGCATTCGATGAACGGTCGCAGCGTCTCGCGGGACTGTGTTCAATGTTGGCCGAGACCTTGGCAATTTCTCACAGGCTATCAAGCCAAAGTGACGCAGGTGCCGGCGGCAGATGCCATACGCGAAACGACGGTCGGTCAAGCCAGACCAGACAGTGGTCTGGCGGCAGAATGTTCTGTTGCAACGTTCGGAACCCAGGTTCGGAGACGAGCGGCACATTGATAGGGTGAACCGGCACTCACATTGCCGGTTCATCCCGATAAGCGGTAGAGGCGCCCGGGGAGAGTGGCGCCTTGCAGTCGGTCTTACCTTCCGACCCAGGAGGGCCGTTCAGTGGTGCTTCCGGGGCGATGCGATCTTACGATCTCCATGGTGTTGTAGCGGCGATTGATCTTCTGGACGGTCCCGCTTTCCAGAACTTTGTAGGAGACGTCTCCGTTGGACGAGGGAACAACCACGTCGCCAGGCGTGCCATGGCCATGCAACACCCTGTCGATCTCCCCTTCGGAGGGGATTGGCCCGCTATTGGCGAAGCTTACCGATGTCATGGTGGCGAAAATAGCAAAGCTGTAGACGATCTTCTTCATTGTTCATTCCTTCTTCGATGGGCAGGCGTTTAAACGCCGGCAGGGCCGTAATACGGCGTCAAACTCACAGGGGTTTTCCGCAAAACTTACACGTCTGTGATTCTTCTTACGGTCGCGACCGGGTCAGCCGCCCGCGCGCCAGAGGGCTCGAAGTCGGCGGACCTACGGTGTCCGTGTGCGTTGGAGCGTAACATCCGCGGGAGGCGCTCAACGACCAAAACCGTACGGCGCGCAACTAGTCCGGAACGTTTACAAATATGTAAATAAAATTCTTTTGACCCAATTTTATATCAATGGTTACTTTGTGCGACCTTGCTATAAGGGAATGAGTTTCTCAAATCTCAAAAAATATGTAGATACATGAGGTGCTTTATTATTTAGAAAGTCGATATAAAGAATTTATCTTCAACAGATAAAGAATTGAATGAAACGAATGAAATCCTATCTCATTGTTGCTTTGGTCTGGTTTTTATCTGCTTGCTCGGCAGTGCCTAACCTTGAGGTTGACTTTTCGCCGGCCGCGGCAGACTCGCCGGTTCCCCATACACGATACGCCCCTGTCCTTGCTGGCACGGCGGACTACCATCCGGTGTCTGTAAAAGATTGGGTAGAGAGCAACGATCAGGTTGCGCCAAAGGAGGGCGGCAAGTGAAATCGTTGAGATCTCGGCAGACCTTTGGACTTGCTAAGCGCCGACGCTTTCAACTGGGGAGCGTTGCGCTTGTAGCGCTGACACTCAGCGGATGCGCCACATTCGGCGGCGATGGGGGACTGACGCCGGTTAGGGCCCAGGTCGCATCGGCAATAGGCGCCGATACGATCAAGATTTCTTCGCGAAGCACCGCCGCCGCCGCCGCCTCACGCGTCAAGGCCCTGCTGGCCAAACCGTTGACCGCTGACAGTGCCGTTCAGATCGCACTACTCAACAATCGCGGTCTCCAGGCAGAATATAATGCGCTCGGCATTTCAGAGGCGGCGTTCGTGGAAGCGAGCCTGCCGCCGAATCCAATCGTCTCGGTCAGTGGTGTGGTCACTGACGGCGCCTTGTCAATTGAGCGACGCCTGGTCGGCTCAGTTCTTGATCTATTGACGTTGCCTGCGCGAAGGAAGATTGGCGAAAAGCAGTTTGAAGCCGCCCGTTACCGCGCAATTGAGGCCACTTTCCGTCTCGCGACCAACACCCGAAAGGCTTACTACAAGGCCGTGGCCGCACGCAACCGCGCCAGCTTCCTTGAGCAGGCCCGCTTGTCGGCCGAGGCAGCAGCGGACCTGACTAGAAAGCTGGGCGAAACAGGCTCCGCGACCAAGCTGGATCAAGCGCGAGCTAGCGCATTCTACGCCGAGACATCCAACCAATTGGCGGCAGCCAGACTCGAGGCCGGTCTTGCTTTTGAGTCCCTCACGCGAGAGCTGGGGGCGTGGGGAGCAGACGCCACCTACAAGTTGCCAAATCGCCTACCGGCGCTCCCGAGGAAGATTCAGACCTCTGATCAAGCGGAAGTCGAAGCAATCCGGAAGCGTGTCGATCTCATCGCTGCACGACTGGAGCTTGAGGCCCTGGCGCAGTCCTTGAAGTTGGTCGACGCCACCCGGTATGTGTCAGCCTTTGATCTTGCGGGCCTCGCCAATTTCGAGCGTACCAAGGCCAATGGCGGGGTCGAGACAGCGCGCTCCCGTGGAGGAGCACTCGACCTGCAGCTTGAGATACCGATATTCGATTTCGGTGAAACGAGCCGCCGTCGCAACGCCGAAATCTACATGCAAGCGGTCAACCGGTTCGGCATGCTTGCGGTAAATATCCGTTCGCAGGCGCGCTCTGCATTGCTGTCCTACCGGGCGGCGAACGATATCGCGCGCCAGTACCGGAACAACGTCATCCCGATGCGTAAGGTAGTCAGCGAAGAAACCCAACTTCGATACAACGGCATGCTGATCGATGTTTTCGAGCTGCTCACCACTGCGCGCGAAGGGATCGAATCCAACCTCGCCTCGATAGACGCCCAGCGCGACGCCTTTCTTGCCGGTATCGATTTCCAAAGCGCCATCCTCGGCGGAGGCACGGCCGAGGCCGCATCCGTCGCGAACAGTGACTGATCGACGGAGTACAGCAATGACGGTATCCCGTCGAAATTTCCTTGCCGCGTCCGGGGCTATTTCCCTGATCGGAGCCAGTCAGTTGTCGGGGCGCACGGCATACGCATCGGCGCCTGAGGCGCCGACGATGAAGGAAGCCGTAATGCAGCCACCGCTGGTTCCGACAACTGGCCCGGATTACAACCCTGTGGTTACGTTGAACGGCTGGACACTGCCCTGGCGCATGAATGGCGACTGGAAGGAGTTTCATCTCGTCGCCGAACCGGTTGTACGCGAATTCGCCCCGGGCATGGTCGGCCATTTGTGGGGCTACAACGGCCAGTCGCCAGGCCCAACTATCGAGGCGGTGGAAGGCGACAAGGTGCGCATCTTCGTCACCAACCGGCTGCCCGAGCACACCACCATTCACTGGCATGGCCAGATTCTGCCCAGCGGCATGGACGGTGTCGGTGGCATGACCCAACCGCAGATTCCGGTCGGCAAGACCTTCGTCTACGAATTCCAGCTCCAGAAGAGCGGAACCTTCATGTACCACCCGCACGCCGACGAAATGGTGCAGATGGCGATGGGCATGATGGGCTTCTTTGTCGTGCACCCTAAGGATCCGGCCTTTCGTCGTGTCGACCGCGACTTCGTCTTCCTGATGGCGGCCTATGACATCGATCCCGGCGCCTATGTGCCGAAGGTGGCCGAGATGACCGACTTCAACATGTGGACATGGAACACGCGCGTCTTCCCCGGCATCGATCCCTTGGTCGCAGCCAAGGGCGACAGGGTGCGCGTTCGCTTCGGCAACCTCACCATGACCAACCACCCGATCCATATGCACGGCTACGACTTCAAGGTCTCGTGCACGGATGGCGGCTGGGTACCAGAGGCGGCCAGCTGGCCTGAAGTCACCATTGACTGCGCGGTCGGCCAGATGCGCGCCTTCGACTTTGTCGCAGGTAACCCTGGCGACTGGGCGATCCACTGTCATAAGTCGCATCACACGATGAACGCCATGGGTCACGGACTGGCGACCTTCATCGGCGCCGACAAAAAGGAGACCGCGAAGAAAATCAAAAAGCTCGTTCCCGATTACATGCCGATGGGTACCGCCGGCATGGCCGACATGGGCGAGATGGAAATGCCGCTGCCCGATAACACACTGCCGATGATGACCGGTTTCGGTCCATTCGGTCCGATCGAGATGGGCGGCATGTTCTCGGTGGTGAAGGTGCGAGAAGGTCTCGCTTCCGGGAACTACAAGGACCCCGGCTGGTACCAGCATCCGCAGGGTACCGTCGCTTACGAGTGGACCGGCCCAGCCCAGAAGACGGAGCGTTCTGCCGCCCCCGTCTTCGACAAGAGCAAGACCGCCGAGCTGACCGTCGTCAAACCCGGCACCACATCCTCCCGAAACAACCACTGAAGGACAGTCAAGTTCATGAAAGTCAGAATTCTTATAGCGGCAGTTGCCGTGTTGTCGTGGCCGATGGCCGCTTTCGCCGATGCAGGCCATGACGGTGCTGAGCGCGCCTACGGCGAACCCGGCAATCCCAAGAAACCGGCACGCGTCGTACAAGTCGTTATGCGGGAAACCGACGGCCGCATGGAGTTCCTGCCCAACCGAGTTGAGATCAAAAAAGGTGAGCAGGTAAAATTGATGCTGCGCAACAACGGCGAACTGGACCACGAGGTGGTCCTCGGCACGCTGGCTGAGAATCTCAAGCACGCTGAGCAGATGCGCCAGAACCCCGACATGGAGCATGACGATCCGAACGCCATGCGGCTGGCGCCGAAGAAGGCCGGCGAGATCGTCTGGAAATTCACCAAGGCGGGCGAGTTCGATTTCTCCTGCCTGATCCCGGGCCACCGGGAAGCCGGCATGGCCGGCACCATCGTCGTCAAGTGACGACGTCGTAGTCCTCAAACATAACCGAAGGAGAAACCTCATGCGTAAGATAGCTGCCACCGCCATCCTCCTGCTCACTGTCGCTGCTGCGCCTGCGCTCGCCGCGCCGGTGGACGGCCAGGTCACCAAGATCGATAACGCCCAGGCAAAGATCACCCTGAAGCATGGCCCGATCACCAACCTCAATATGGACGGCATGACCATGGTGTTCGCCGTCGCCGATCCGGCGGCACTGAAGACGGTCAAGGTCGGCGACAAAGTGAAGTTCGAGGCTGACCGCGTCAACGGCCGCCTCACCGTCACCAAAATCGAGAAGGCGAAGTAATGATCGTTGCGGGGCCTGCCTTGGCGGGCCCCGCATTTCTTCTTTAGGGGGAGATCGAATGTTGCTCCGATCAATCGATGTGCGCGGACACAGGGAGCGGCGGCCGAGAGCACGCCTCTTGGAGCACTCCGTCCATGCTCAGCGCAACCCAACCGATGTCTCGGCGACAGGAGGCTTGAGAGAGGTCATCATGGCGGTTTCCAAAAGAAAGCGCGCAACTGCCTTCGTGACATTGCTAGCTGTGTAGTCCCCGAGTGTGATGGTGCATCATCAAGCCTGAGTCGTCAGGATGAAGATGCCCTATGGCAAGTGTTCTTCACGGCAGCGCCCGCACGACGCCGCGTCTTCGAGCCGAGTTCCAAGCGTCGCAAGAGAGCACCCGCTCCCTTGCCACCAGCATGATTGCGGTGTTTTGCAGATATTGCCCTCAGCTTGCCGTTCGTTGACTCTGGTCGTATTGACCTGCGAGATCATCACCGTCGACCACATCGCGTCTATTTTGAACAAAGTTCCGAAGCGGTCGCTGGGAGAAACCCAAAAATGAACATGATGGCGTACGAAGTATGGCGCTTCTTCTATTTTGCCCGCGCCTGACGCAAGCCCTTAAGACGCTGTCCGTCAGGTGCGTACGATTCGGCATGGTCATGACCGTCAACGCTTCCGCTAACAGCTTCGTCATTGCGTTGCTAAAGCTTGTTGCGTTGATCAAATACGCGCACTGACCTGAGGCTCTATCATGACATGGACGGGCGCGGTCGCGCTTTTCATCTTGGTAGCCACCTATGCCGGCGTCGCCGTCGGCCGCATTCCCGGCCTGCGCCTCGATCGCGCCGGCATCGCGCTGCTCGGCGGCGCCGCCATGATCGCCATTGGCGCGATCGGCATCGAGGATGCCTACAAAGCCATCAATTTCGACACCATCACGCTGCTGCTCGGCATGATGATCGTGGTCGCGCATCTGAAGGTTTCGGGCGCGTTTCGCGCGCTTGGCGGCTTTGCCATCGAGCATGCCCATGCGCCCTTCATGCTTCTGGTGATGGTGACGCTGTTGACTGGCGTGCTCTCGGCCTTCCTGGTCAATGACGCGATCTGCCTGGTGGTGGCGCCAATCGTCGTCCACGTCACCCGCGTCATCAACCGCAACCCGGTGCCCTATCTGATCGCCACCGCCGTCGCCTCGAACGCCGGCAGCGTCGCCACCATCACTGGCAACCCGCAGAACATGGTGATCGGCGCGCTGTCCGGCATTTCCTATCCGACCTTCACGCTGGCGCTGGCGCCGGTGGCCCTGTTCGGCCTCTTTTGCGTCATCGTCATCGTGCGCGTCGTCTACCGCGCCGAATTCTCCCGCCCCGCCGAACTCAGCCCGGAAGTCTGTCGCGGCCGCATGCTGCCCGGGCAGGTGCTGAAGGCCACCATCGTTTGCGTGTTGCTGGCGCTAGCCTTCTTTGCCGGCGTTCCCGTCGCCAAGGCGGCGCTGATTGCCGGCGCCTTCCTGCTGGTCACCCGGGCAATCAAGCCGCGGCGCATCTACCGCGAGATCGACGGGCCGCTGCTCTTCATGTTCGCCGGCCTATTCGTGGTGGTGGCCGGCGCCGAGCGCACGCTGCTCACGCCTGATATGATCGCCTGGGCGAAGAACATTGGCCTCGACAATGTCTGGCGGCTGTCCGGTTTCACCGCAGTGCTTTCCAACATCATGAGCAATGTGCCGGCCGCGCTGGCGCTCCGACCCTTCATCCCCGGGTTGGAAAACCCGCAGCGCGCCTGGCTGGTCGTGGCGATGAGCTCGACGCTTGCCGGCAATTTCACGCTGCTCGGCTCGGTCGCCAATCTGATCGTCGCCGAGCAGGCAAAGGCGGCCGGCAAGGAGCTGTCCTTCATGGCCTTCTTCAAGGTCGGCCTACCACTGACGCTGGTCACACTCGCCGCCGGCACGGTCTGGCTGAATACTGGTGGATGACCGGCGAGCATCGTACGGCCTAGCCAGGGCCGAAGCTAGGTGCGTGCTGCCACAACGAAGACGTCTGAACTTTCGCGCAACGCGTGCAGGCGCCGACAGGAAGCGATCTCGACACATAGTAAAGAAGGCCATGGCGCCTGCCTGGGACGCTACCCAGTTGAAAAGGGAAGCGCATGTTTGATCCGTAGCGTCAGCTGGACTAAGGCTTGCGGATGAAGGCGGCGCCGAGGATCGGTCCGGGCATGCCGTCCTTGCCGACGGACTGCAGCAGCACCGCGCAGCCGCCCTTCTTGGCGATTTCGGTCATCGGCAATTCGTAGCGCTGCGCCTTGCCGTGCCACATGCCGGCGATCTGGATGTCGGAGACGGCGTTCCAGTAGGTGAGGCTGCGACCGCTGTTCTCGCCCTGGCCAATGCTGACCGTCTGCGGCGGGTCGAAATAGACGATCACCACATGGGCATCGCTCGGTCCGCTGCCGGCGTCGCCAGTGTCGATCACGACGTGGTCGCTCGCGCGGCTGACCTTGATGCCGACGCGCATGCCCTCGCCGGCCCGGTCGAGGCGCGCCAGCGCGCCGTCGACATCCTTGCGGCTGGCACCGTTAACATGGCTGCGGCCGTTGATGACCGCCTGCGGCGTGTAGACCGAGCGGCTGCCGAAGGCGCGCATATAGTCATACTGGCGCTCGGTGTTCTCCTTGCTGCTCAGCTTGTCCTGCCAGCCCAGATAATCCCAGTAGTTCACATGGTAGGCGAGGGCGACGATGTTTTCCTTCGCGGCGAGCTCGGCGAAGAACTCATCGGCCGGCGGACAGGAGCTGCAGCCCTGGCTGGTGAAAAGCTCGACCACGCCCAATGGTTTCTCGGGCTGGGACTTCCCGGCCTGAAGCGTCTCGGGCTCGCTTGCCAGCGCGGCACCGGCGAACGCTGAGACGGCCAGCGCCAATGCCGCAAGCCGCAATGGTCGTCCAGATGCCATGGCCGTTCCGATTCCCGCTGGTGACGCCAACCTTGTTCTGATTGCCAAAACATGTGGCAGAAGCGCCAGTCAACGGGAAGTCACGTTGCGGTGAAATTTTATTGTTGCAACCGCAGATAAGCACGCAATTGGAGAGGCCTGCATTTTTCGACGCAGTTCGATTCGAAGGGCGGCATCATCACCATGTGGGCAAACTCTCCCGACCCCGTCGATCTTTATTGCGAGCGGATCGAGCCTGGACTTTGGGCCGAGCCGGCCAATGCTTTGACCAACCTCGCGTTTCTTGCCGCTGGATTGTGGAGCGTGCAGGAAGTAAGGCAGAACGGAAGCGGAGTTTCGCCGAGGTGCTGGCCTGGTGGGTGGAGGCGATCGCCATCGGTTCGACGCTGTTCCATACCTTCGCCGTCAAGTTGGCGGTCTGGGCCGACGTGTTGCCGATCGCTGGCTTCACGCTCGCTTTCACGCTATTCAACCTGCGCCGCTTCCTCGGCCTGGGGCCAGGCAATCGCCGTCTTCGTCGCCTTCTACGCCGTCAGCGGGCTGTGACCTATGCGGTGCCCGACTGGCTGAGGCAGGCCTCGAACGGCACGACCGGCTATCTGCCGCCTTTCCTTGCAATGGCCGTTTTCGGCGCGTGGACCGCAGCCAGCGGCAACCCACTTTGGCCTCGAAACCACGAAAAGTCATAAGGCAATGTTTGATCCCAGGCGTTGATGGGGCATCCTTGTCTTCCGAATCAAAGGATGCGTTGTGGGCCGAACGGTTAAGGTTCTTGCTCAAACGCCTGCTCCGACAAGTGATTGGTTCTGGCGGCGCCAATCACCCTATGGACGCGGACCGCCAGCTGCCGATCGTCGATGTCCAGAGTGTCTCGGTTGGCTATTCCGTTTGGCTATTTCCTCGATCAAAATCCCTCGAAAGATTGAGTATTTCGTCCAGTTTGTCGGGGCTTCTCCATGGCAGTGGCGAGGGGCAGCACATGCAGTGGGCGCTAGAATTTCATGGCTTCTTAGCACTCGACGGCCTGGTGATGGGCACGCGCCCCGGTGCCATCGATTCCGGCATCCTGCTCCATTTGGGAAGGCTTTCGCAGATGAGGTGCAGCACCTGCTTCACCGGGAGTCGGGCTTGCTTAGGTGGCCTCGTGTACTTGGTTCTTCACCGCCGGGATCGGGGAACACTCGGTGCCGATGCGAGCCGCAAGAAAGGGGTGGCTTACCCCCATGTTCCGCGTAGCAGATGCCAGTCGGGAATGAGCATCGGGACGCGTTGGCGGTACTCAACAAACCGGCTCCCGAAACGGCTCATCAAGGCCACCTCCTCTCGCTTGGCAAGGTTAACGTAGAGCCAGACAATTACAGGCGCAAGCGCAAGCGTGGGGATAGTTGGCCAGTCGATGATCTGCCCGAGGACCAAGAGGATTATCCCCAGGTATTGCGGATGCCGAACGATCGCATAGACGCCCTCGGTCAGAAGATTATCGCCACCGAAGTAGACCCGCACCCAGCCTTTGACAATCAGGAGCAGCCCTGAGACCAGGAAAACAAAGCTGATCATTGCCTCGACCGCAACTCCAAGTCGGCCGTAGCCCAAAAGAGTGGCCCAGAGGTGACCGCTGGAATGAACGAGCGGAATCTTAAGGGGCAAGAGGCTTGTGAAAAGATAAATCGTGAGCGGAAAACCGTACATCTCCGCGTAGAGCGCGATGATGAAGGCCTGGACCAATCCCGCGCCGGACCATTCCCGCCAGCCTGAAGGGGCTAGGAAGTGATGGACCGCCCAGACACCCACGACGATCAGCAACACGGCATAGGGCCAGAGCGCCGTCCACTCGGCATAGTCAGACACATTCATTTCGTACATCTTCCTATTGCGAAAACTCCGTGACGATCCCTAGCCGAACATGTCGTTGGTCCAGCGAGCGAGCCGCGGCAATGCGGTGGAGCCGAGAATAGCCAGACCGCGACTGCGATGCCGTACCAGATGGCAAAGAAAGGCGGTGAACCGTCAGTGCAGTGCAGGTGTCCGCGTGAGCGCCGCCTAGACGGTTGGCTGGCGGTCTCCTATCGAGCCGACGCAAAGCGCTACGCTGACCTCCGTTTTGGTTCATCGCGTAACTGAGCACCTGTCGAGTATGTCCGTCGCGTACAACGCCACGCAACGGTGCGGTCGCCCCTTCGTTCATCGCATGCCTGATTATTCAATTCGTTGACAAAGGGTCGGTTGTTACGAGGCTCGCACATTTTTCCCCCGCAGAAATCGGCGATTGCGAACGTTGTTTCCATCCGAACAGTAGTGACGCGGCTTAGGTTGTACTGGTCCAAACGTAAACTCGCTTCGGTAGGGGAATCCGAATCCTCCAACGAAAAATGGTGACCAGCATCATGAGCTGGAGAGCGTTCGGCAGCAGAACAAATATTAGACACAAATCGGAGTTTTCTTCGCAGGGCTGAAATCGCAGCCTACCACAAGCGCGACGACCTCGGCAGGCAGTAACCGATGCGGTCGCTTGCAGGTAAGCTGTTTCCCAGATGCCGAACGTCTTTCAAGTCCCCTCCTTCCGCATTCGGCAGCACGCTCTCGACGATGTAGCAGGGAGGGCAGGGCTCCGACTAAGATCCGTCGACTTGGTTCGTGGCCTCGGTATCATCGGAGTTGTGATTTTTCATTTCGTCTGGGATTTGGACATGACCGGGCTTATCCCGGCACGTCTTGCAAGGCATCCGGCGTGGATCCTCTTCGGCCGATCGCTCGCGAGCGCCTTCATGATCCTTGTCGGCGTCAGCCTTGCCTTGGCGCATCGGCGGGCGACTTGCTGGACACCATTCGCCGAACGCTTGCTGACAATTGCTTGTGCCGCCTTGGCCGTTTCGATTGCCACCAGGATCGTTTTCCCTCGGCCTGCTGTTCCTCCGCCTACCCGCGACGATTATCGCCGCTGCAGGCATCGCGGTCATCGTGCTTCCAAGACTGATCAGTTCCCCGCTGTTCAACACCCGATTGCTGGCCTGGATTGGCTATGCCAGTCAACCGCCGTTAAGCAATGACTATGTTCCTGTATTTCCGTGGATCGGTTTTGACCCTGTTGGGGCTTGCTATCGCCAGGACGGCTATCAGATATTCAGCCGATCAGTGGATTAGCCGTCATGAGCCTGATCATCCAGTTGGGAACGGTATCGGCTGGCTGGGACGACACAGTTTGGCGATCTATTTGGTCCATCAACCCGTATTGCTCAGCCTGATCTTGCCGCTCACCAACTGGCTGGGCCAGCCGTAGTTCACACAAGCTGCCGCGTGATGGCCTGGATGGGCTTCATGCCGTGTCCAAAACGGGCAATCGCTTCGCGATTCGACTTGAGCTCGCCATAGGGCAGATACCTGACCTTGAGGTCGGCGACGCGGCTGAACGCAGGCCGACCAAGCTGAGTACGGACTTCGTCCTCGCGACCGTCGGGCGCCACCAGAAAGAGCCCTTCCAGGGCATGGACGTCCTCGCCAAGTGCAAGATCGAGCATGCGGACGATACCTGAGTAGATTGAAGTCGTGTGCTCCACCTCGTAGGCGGCAATGATGCGTCCTGAGGATCTGTCAAGCCAAAGCACGTCGATGAGCCGGATCGCCTCGAGCCCCGGGGTGGTCGATGGAACCGGAAGGCGCTCGAGGCAGCCGTCGCCAAGCTTCCCGGGGCCCAAAGGACGGTTTCGATCATTTGCCGCTATCCAGACGTCGTACCCAACCGCCAAACCGAGATCCCTCAACCAGCCTTGAACCTCGGTGTGAGTATGATCGCTCTCACGCGCTTCAACGATAGCCTTGTTGGCCTTGGCAGCTTCCTCGCGGACCCGGGCAAGATCGGCTTCCCAGATCCTCATTGCTTCTTCGTTAGTGTCCCGGGGAGGTGCGGGGTATCGGCCGCCGCCAACGTCGAACAGCAGGCCACCAATGGCCCCGAGGTCGTTGCTCAGCAAATGCCTGAATTGGGCATTCAGGGAAAGAACGCCCTGCCGCATGGCCAGAAACTCGTCCCACCGGCCGAGCTTCACCTTGGCCCCGGTGAGCGCATTGTAGCCGTTTACAATTGCGGTGTTGAACGGCGGAATAATGGTGGGATGCAGGAAATAGAGGAGGTTGGCGACCGCAGGACCAAGCCCCTTTATCGCCATGCGGTCGATCTCCTGTATTGCGCCAATTACCTGCTGCTCCGTGCTGCAACAAACGCAGGTGTCGAGGAGCCGACCGAAGGCCTTCTGATTGTCAGGATTCTCGTATATGTCCGGAATCCGAAGCTTGGGCTTCCACAGGAAAGCGTGATCCGCACCTCTGAAGATCTGGCGTTGCTCTGCAATCGAATGCACTACGGTCTCAAGCGAGGATCCCCGGTAGGCGGTACCGAAGTTGCCCGCGCAGATCTCGGTGACGATCTGTTGGATGCCCCGCCGGATCGATCTGAAGTTCTTGAGCCGCTCCTCCCAGAGAAACCATGAGCGGTAAGTTCCGTTGGCGTCCCCCCGCCAGCGGTCTAGCAATTGTACCATCGCTTCCGACAACTTTGCCCCCGTTCCACAAAAGACCAACGCAGCACTTCATTTGCTCCCTCAGTGTATGCCGCTTCAGCACGCAACAGTTGTCAAGGGACTACCACGTTGGCGTAAGCGTGTGGCCGAGGCCCTGAGAATACGACATGGTGGGCCTCGACACCGGATGCATGACCTCGGAATCCGGGCCTTTCGGTGGAGTGAAGCAGTCCGGCATCAGGCGGGAGAGTTCCCGGTACGGCCTCGGGGCCTACCTTGAGATGAAGAATCTCTGCATGGGCGGCGTCCAATTGACGAACCAAATGTGCCGTCTTCGCGGGATGGCCAGCTCGTTGAATGCATACGAAGTGGTACGACCGTAGACAGAAGGCTCCATGCTGCCGGTCGACATCGAGAGCCTGCGCAGAGAACTACGGAAAACGACAAGCTCATCAAGACACAAACGGCTCATTGACCAACGCTTTGCCATGGCGAGCGGTCACTCGACCCTTCTTTACGACCAGCTTGCGAATGGGCCTCGAAACGACGGCTTCTGCAACCGTCTCGGCATCGACCAGCACAAAATCGGCGCGGCATCCTGGCTCCAAGCCGTAATTGTCACACGCCTTCGCTTTGGCGCCGCCGCACGTGCAGACACTTAGCGCAACCCGCGCGAAAAGGTTTTGGTCGCTCGCGTTGACGTCAGCCGGGATCTAGATCCCGATCTTTCGTCTGCATCACGCCAACTTTGGCATGGGTGGGCATAGGTCACCCAGGGCCGCCGGTCGCCTACTTGCTTTAGAGCCCAAAAGAGCCCAAAGGCTGGCAGGCACTCACGTGCAGAAAACTGGCACGCAGTCTTAACCGAATTCGGACCTGCGCAAGCAACTTCTTGTGGGCGCGTTACAGTCAAAACGCGGCAAGCCCTATTGCCCCGACACGATCAGCCCCCCGACGCGTGGGTCGGAAAAGCGGCTGATCGGCGCTTTGTCAACCTTGGAGCCTACGGAGCTTCCACGATTTGCGGCTTTGATTTGCATCAAGGACCAATGCGACATTGAGTTTAAATTAGCCCCCATGAAAATCGCCTTGGTTCAGCTATGGATAGTACTGGCCGTAATCCTCCTGATTGCGGGCGGTGGGATTGCTGGTCTCGCGGGGTCGGCCTCAGCAACGGCTGCCGGCCCGGAGGTCACCGGGCTCTCGGCGATGGTCTCGCACAAGACGACGGGGCACTCTGCTTTCACGGACCAGGGCAACCACCGCGGCCCATGTGGTGAGTGCCTGGATTGCGGCTTACACTCGACCGGCTCCGGCTGCTGTTCTGCAAGCCTTGCCACCTTCCAAAGCGGAATTCCCTGCGACGCCCACGATGCGGTCCGTTTCATTGCGGGCAAAACTGTCTCGGTAACTGGCATAAATCCGGAGGCCCTGCTGCCACCTCCCCAAATCCACGCCTGATATCGCGCTATCGCGGCCGTTGGAACGGTTGAAGGCCAGCGGTGTCCGTCAAGGCCGCGTGATACGAAACGAAAACGCCCCGGCGATCCGACTTGCGCACCCATTTTTGGAGTTCGCCTGTCTGTCCACACCAACGACAAGGAAACAGTCATGAAAACCTACCTTCGATTGATCACGCTTGCCGCATGCGCAACGCTGTCAGGCACGGCTTTTGCCCAGACGGATCCGCACCATCCGGCGGCCGATGTGCCGCAAGCGACGATAGCGACTCCGCCCGCATCGGCGATGCCGGGCGGGTCGCCCGAGCAGTGCACGGCGATGATGTCCATGATGCAACAGATGATGCCCATGATGCAGCAGATGGTGCAGGGCGGCACGATGCCCGGCACGCAAGGCGGCATGGCGCAGGGCCAGGGCGGCGGCATGACGAACATGCCGATGGGCACTGCCAACATGTCCGAGGCCTCCAGAAACTACATGCAGGCGATGAAGCAAATGGACGGGCCGATGATGCAGGGCATCCAGGCCGGCGATCCCGATGTCGCTTTCGTCCAGGCGATGATCCCGCATCACCAGGGGGCGATCGACATGGCCCGCGCGGCTCTGCAGTTCGGCAAAGATGATCAGGTCAAGGTATGGGCCAATCAGATCATCACCGCTCAGCAAGCCGAAATCGCCGCTATGCAGGAGTGGCTCAAGCAACACGCGAAGTGACAGGAGGAAGCCGTGAACAAACTGAGCGTTCTGTCCGTCGGCTTTGCGCTAGGCGTGACGCTGGCCCTGATGAGCATGTTCTGCGCTCTGGCCTTCGCTATCTGGCCGGACGCAACGCTCGATTTTTTTGGCGCCGTCACGCACGGACTTGACCTCAGTGCGGTCAGGTCAACGGCGCCGATGAGAGCCGGCCGACTTGTCTACGGCGTTCTCGGCCTTGGTGTCGTCGGCCTCGTGGCGGGTGTCGTTTACGCCTCGATCTACAATGTCGTCGCCACCGGGCGTCGGTAAAGCGCGTCGAGAACCAGGTGTGAAAGCCGCGCAACCGGGACAATGTCGTTCGCAACCCCGCTCTGGCAGGAAGGCAGCCCCGTTATCGGATAGCGCCTGATGGCCACGCAGTTGCTACGGCCTTCCCCTGATTGCGTTGGGGTGTTCGGACGCGTCATCCCGTCGCGATGGCCGGGCGCTCTCGCTGACAGCGACGTCCATCGGTTTTGCCCAGCGCATGACCAGTATCGCGTTGCAAACCGAAAAAGTGAATTTTGTTAAACCCTGACCCGGGCCGGATGTTTCAACAGCCTGGAGTTCAAACCGAAGGAGATGATTATGAAGCGCCGAGATTTCTTGAAAGTTGCGCTTGCTGGCGCGGCAGGACTTGCGGTGCCAGCACTCCCACTTAGACCGGCTTTCGCCGGTCAGTCGGGCGGCCAGGCGCCGCTTGGCATCGTCCGCCGCACTATCGAGGTGAACGGCAAGGCCGCAAGCGTCTTCGGGTTGCGAAGAGCCGACGGGGCGCCAGGCCTTCGCTTGCGTGCGGGCGATGCCTTCAACGTGCTGCTTCGAAACGAGACTGCCGAGCCAACGATCATCCACTGGCACGGGCTGACGCCGCCGTGGCCGAACGATGGCGTGGCCGACGCACCGCTGTCGCTCATCGCCGCTGGCACCGATCGCGCCTACGATTTCCCGGTGGGCAAGCCCGGCACCCATTGGATGCACGCCCACACTCTTCAGGAGCAGGCCCTTCTTGCCGCTCCTCTGATCGTCTACAATCCCGACGACAAAAGGGATGAACAGGAGATCGTTATCCTGCTTCACGACTTCTCGTTCTCGTCGCCGGAGGAATTACTGGCCGGCTTGAAGGGCAAGAATGCTGGAGGCACCATGCCCATGGGACAGGGCGGCATGGACATGTCGGGTGGCGCCGGCAACACAATGGCAGGGATGGACGATGGCGGCATGGCGACCGATATCAACGACATCGACTACGACGCCTATCTGGCTAATGATCGCACGCTGGACGATCCTGAAGTCGTCTCGATGGAAGCCGGCGGCCGGGCGCGGCTACGCATCATCAACGGCGCGACCGCGACCGCATTCACGATCGACCTCGGCGAACTCGAAGGCGAACTGATCGCTGTCGATGGTCAGGATATCGAGCCGGTCAAAGATCGTCGATTTCCAATGACGATGGGGCAGCGCATCGACGTCCGCGTGCAGTTGCCGCGCGAGTCCCGCTCCTTCCCGATCCTCGCGCTCCGCGAAGGAAGCAGGGAGCGGACCGGTATTGTCCTGCGTCCGGCCGGAGCGACGGTGACCAAGCTCGCGACGACGGCTGATGTCGACGCTCCGGTTCTCGATTTGATGCTTGAGGCACAACTGCGTGCTATCGAACCATTGGCATCGCGCCCGGCCGACAAGACATTCGACATGGCGCTGACCGGTGATATGGTCGCCTACCGTTGGGGGTTGCAGACCAACCCGCCGCTCGTCGTGGATCCTGGCGACCGCGTGGAGGTCATGCTGCGCAACACCAGCATGATGGCGCATCCAATGCATCTGCACGGCCATCATTTCCAGGTGGTCGCGATCGACGGACGGCGGCTTCCAGGGGCGGTGAGAGATACCGTCTTGCTGCCCCCCAATCGCTCCGTAACGATTGCCGTGGATGCCGTCAATCCCGGCCAATGGGCATTCCATTGCCACCATCTCTACCACATGGCGACCGGCATGATGTCGACCTTCGCCTACCGAGCCTAGAGCATCGCAGGCGGCGGCGATCGTCCGCAGCCTGCAACCGAACCGCAGCATGTTGCAGCCGCAAGTATAGGACACTGGCCATGAAGAAGGTGAATCTGGAAGTACGCGACCTCGTCGGCATGATGGATTTCGCAGCCGTCGAAATGCATCTCGCCGCCTTGCCCGGTGTCGCCAGTGTCGCGATGAACGCGGGGTCCACAACCTCAACCGTCGAATTCGACGAGGGGCGGACGAGCCCGGAGATCCTTGCCCGCGAAATCGAGGCCTGTGGCTTCCATTGTCGCGGCGAGACCGTGCCGCGGCATCTGTGCATTCCCGACAGCACGACGATTCCGCCGGGGCATCCGCGCGCGACCTCCGGGCACGCCGGGCATGATCATGCCGGGCACGCGTCCATGATCAAGCCAGGTGCAGCGGGCCGGAGGACGGCTGCGGCCACGGCGTCGCACGACGCCATGGCCCATGAGATGGGACACGGCGCCGGCATGGATATGCAGGGCATGGTCAAGGACATGCGCAATCGTTTCCTTGTCAGCCTGGTTTTCACTCTGCCGATTTTCGCCATGGAGCCCATGGGGCTGGGCGAGCCCTGGTTGCGTCCACCTTTCGGGATGAGAGAGGATCTGGCGATGTTTTTCCTTGCCAGCGCCGCGATCCTCTATCCGGTCTGGCCCTTCCTGGTTGCCGCATGGCGGGCCCTGCGCAACGGCGTGCTTAACATGGCGGTGCTGGTGGTGCTGAGCGTAGGCACCGGCTACCTGTTCAGCGTCGGCGCGACCTTCTTCTTCGAGGGGCAGCAATTCTACGAGGCGGCGAGCGTGCTGCTGGTGTTCATCCTGCTCGGCCACTGGCTGGAGATGCGCGCCCGCGCCGGGGCTTCGGCCGCGATCAGAGCCCTGCTCGACCTCGCCCCGCCCAAGGCCACCGTCTTGCGAGACGGCAAGGAGGTCGAGGTCGCGACCGCGGACGTCGTGCTCGGCGACATTGTGGTCCTGCGCCCCGGCAACAAGCTTCCCGTCGATGGCGAGGTGACCGAGGGCACGTCGACCATTGATGAATCGATGCTGACCGGCGAGTCGATGCCGGTGACAAAGAAGGTCGGGGACAAGGTCATCGGGGCGACCATCAACAAAAGCGGCACGCTGCGCTATCGCTCCACCAAGGTGGGCGCCGACACCGCCCTTGCCCAGATCGTCAAGTTGGTCCAGGAAGCCCAGAATTCGAAAGCGCCGGCGCAGCTGCTCGCCGATCGCGCGTCGCAATGGCTTGTGCTTGCCGCGATCGTCATCGGGCTTGCGACTTTCGCGATCTGGTTTTGGTGGCTCGGCCAGCCCCTACTGTTCGCGATGACCCTGACCATCACTGTCTTCGTCATCGCCTGTCCCGATGCGCTCGGCCTCGCCACGCCGATGGCCGTCATGGTTGGCACCGGCCTTGGCGCTTCAAACGGCATCCTGTTCAAGAATGCCGCCGCTCTCGAGGAGGCGACCAAGCTCAACGTGATCGTATTCGACAAGACCGGCACGCTGACCATGGGCCAGCCCAAGGTCGTCGAAATCGTCCCGGCTGTCGGCATTTCGCTCGAGGAGGTTCTGCAAGTCGCAGCCGCCGTGGATCAGGGGTCGGATCACCCGTTAGCCGTCGCCATCGTCGAGCGGGCCAAAGACCTGAAGCTCCCCAAAGTGTCGGACTTCCTGAACATCGAAGGCGAAGGCGCCAGAGCCGCGATCGGCGGGGCGCCGGTCTTCCTCGGCAACCGGCGTCTTATGGACGAGCAGAAGATCGATCTTCTGACGCTCGGCGAGAGGGCCGAGACGCTCAAGGGCGAAGGCCGTACCGTCATCCATGTCGCGCGGTCCGGCAAGCTGCTCGGGCTGATCGCGATCGCCGATACGCCCCGCCCGACGGCCATCGCAACGATTGCCAAATTGCACGACCAGGGCGTTCGCGTAGCCATGCTCACGGGCGACAATGCAGGCACCGCCAAGCGCATCGCCGGCGCACTCGGTATCGACATCGTTCTGGCCGACGTTTTGCCGGGACAGAAGGCCGAAAAGATCAAGGAATTGCAAGGGCAGGGCTTGAAGGTCGGCATGGTTGGCGACGGCGTCAACGACGCGCCCGCCCTGACACAGGCCGATGTCGGGTTCGCAATCGGAGCAGGCACCGATGTCGCCATCGAAAGCGCCGACATCGTGCTGATGAAGAGCGATCCCTACGATGTGGTCGGTGCGATGACGCTCTCGCGCGCCACGCTGCGCAAGATGCACCAGAACCTATGGTGGGCGGTCGGATACAATCTCATCGCCTTCCCGGTCGCGGCGGGCGTGTTCTACCCGTTCCTGCTGAGCCCCGAGATTGCGGCGCTGGCAATGTCGGGCAGTTCGGCTCTCGTGGCCGTCAACGCTCTGCTGCTCAAGCGAACCAGGCTCGCGGGCATCCGGTCCGCCGGGTCGATGACCGAAGGTGCCGCTCACGAGCACCCAACTGGCCTCCCGGCATGAGCGTATCCACTAAAGGCCCCCTGCCCGCATCGTGGTGGTTCCTGGGCGCACTTCGCGCCTCGGCCTTTGTCGTTGCGCGCGGCTATGGGATTTGGGGGCGGTTGTCGGATTTCATCGGGCGCCGGCCCATCCTTATCGTCGATCTGATCGGCTTTGCCGTCACTTTGGCGGCTTCGTCCCTCGTGCCGAGTTTGCCCGTTCCTTATGTCGGGCGGATCTTGAATGGTGGCCTCGCTGCCGGATTTGACTCGGCAGCGCGGGTCCCTCCTCTACGCAAGTCGTCCCGGTGCCTCTCGCGGCCGCCCGGGTTCTGGCCACTGCTGTAGGTAACGGGACTGCTCTTCCTAGAGATCGATCAACCGGCCGCTTCACGCCACCGCGGCCGGTGCTTGAGACAGCTGAGCTTCGCGCCGTTTACGGGAGAGGTATTGCCGAATGAGTATTCTCGGACTTTTACCAATTGCTTGGAGAGTTACGTGAAACAAGATTCCTCACCATCACTTCAATTTCTCGGGGCCGCAGGAACAGTTACAGGATCGCGGTACCTGCTTGAAACGGATGGACACCGCATTCTCATCGATTGCGGTCTCTTTCAGGGCTACAAACAGCTGCGCGATCGCAATCGCGCGGCATTCCCGGTGTCGCCCGAAACCATCGACACGATGCTGCTGACTCATGCGCATCTCGACCATTCGGGCTATATTCCCGCGTTGGTGCGCGATGGGTTTCGCGGCAAGATCATATGCACTCCCGCCACCGCCGAGTTGTGTTCTCTGCTACTACCCGACAGCGGCCACCTTCAGGAAGAAGAGGCAAGGTACGCGAAGGAGCGAGGCTATTCCAAGCATGCCAATCCTGCGCCGCTGTACACTCTTGAGGACGCGAGGGCTTCCCTGGAACATATCGAGACTCGGGATTTCGATTGTGAATTCGAAATCCGGCCCGGCGTTCGAGCCCGTTTCATCCACGCTGGGCATCTTCTTGGCGCCGCGCAGATAAGCTTGAAATTGGCCGACATGACGTTGCATTTCAGTGGTGATCTCGGGCGCCCGCAAGACCCACTGATGCGGCCACCCCAACCACTGCTGGAGGCTGACATTCTCGTCTGCGAATCTACCTACGGCAACCGCAGACATCCGCGAGCCAACGCTGAGGCGGAACTTGCTCCAGTCATCCGGCGTGTCGCAGCTCGGGGCGGTGTGATCGTCATCCCGGCGTTCGCCGTCGGCCGCGCCCAAGGCATCATGCTGCACATTGCTCGCCTTCGCCAGCGCGGCGAGATCCCAACCGTGCCCGTGTTCCTCAATAGCCCCATGGCTGTCGATGCTACGGAAATCTACCACCGTTTCCATGACGAGCACCACGTCAGCGTCGATGAATGCCGGGCCATGTACTCAATCGCGACGCTGGTGCGCTCTGTCGAAGAATCCAAAGCCCTGAACCTCAGGCGGGGGCCCATGATCATCATATCGGCAAGCGGCATGCTCACCGGAGGACGGGTGTTGCACCACCTTCAGGCATTCGGATCGGATGCGCGCAATGCGATCCTGCTTTCGGGTTTCCAGGCCGGGGGTACGCGAGGTGCGGCTCTAGCAGCCGGCGCCGACCACCTTCGGATGTTTGGACGTGATGTGCCGATCCGTGCGGAAGTCGTTCAGCTTGAGAGCTTTTCCGGTCACGCGGACGCAGACGAGATTCTCGAATGGATGCGACCCGCTCGCCGCGCACCCAAGATTGCATACATTACGCACGGCGAACCGGACGCCGCTGATACACTGCGTGGCCGCATCAATCGCGAACTGCGATGGCGGGCTCGCACGCCCGAGCACCTCGAGCGGATTGATCTGGAGCGGCCAGCATGAGTGGCGACCATAGCCAGTTGCGCCTCGTCCGAGCAGGCATCGACACATACCAGCAACCGGTGGTCTACATGCATCGCGACTGTCATGTCTGCCGGTCAGAGGGCTTTACCGCCCTGACCCGAGTTCTGGCACGTAGCGGCGACCGCGAGGTGGTAGCCACGCTCAACGTGGTTGTCGACGATCATCTCGAATTGGATGTCGCGGCGCTGTCCGAGGCGGCCTGGACGATCCTCCAGCCGGGCCCCGACGCAGTCGCCGTATTCAGCCATCCGGAGCCGCCCGTGTCGGCACCGGCGTTGCGGGCGAAGGTCTTCGGCCGGCGGCTCCGCGAGGCCGATTTCCTTGCCCTCATGCGCGACACAGTCGACAACCGGCTGTCGGATATCGAATTGACGGCATTCATCACGGCATGCGCCGGCGAGCGGCTCGACAATGAAGAGACGACTGCCCTCACGAAGGCAATGTTGGCGGTCGGCGAGCGCATCGATTGGGGCAGCGGCGCGGTATTGGACAAGCATTGCGTCGGCGGCCTTCCCGGAAACCGCACCACGCCGATTATCGTAGCGATCGTTGCCGCCGCTGGTCACCGAATCCCAAAGACGTCCTCACGGGCCATCACATCCCCCGCCGGCACAGCCGATGCCATGGAGGTGATGGCGCCGGTGGCGCTGGACCTCGAAGCCATGCGAAGCGTGGTCGAGCGTGAAGGAGGCTGCATCGTCTGGGGCGGAAATGTCCGGCTCAGCCCAGCCGATGACATTCTGATCCGCATCGAGCGCCCGCTCGACTTCGACAGCGACGGCCAACTGGTCGCAAGCGTGCTTTCGAAGAAGGCCGCGGCCGGCTCCACCCACGTGGTGATAGACATTCCCATCGGACCGACCGCCAAGGTGCGTTCTTCCTCTGCCGCCGCGTTGCTTGAGGCAAGGCTCCTGGCGACAGCTCAGGCTCTCGGACTTAACCTGTCGGTTGTGCGCACCGATGGCCACCAACCGGTTGGATACGGCATCGGGCCGGCTCTTGAGGCGCGAGACGTGCTGAGCGTCCTGCGCAACGACGCGGCAGCGCCCGGCGATCTGCGCAGCCGTGCACTTGATCTTGCCGGCGCCTTGCTCGATGCCGCACCTGGGGCCGTGCCCGGCAAGGGACGGGTGTTGGCCTGCACACTGCTCGACGACGGCGCCGCCTTGCGCAAGTTTGTTGCGATCTGCGAGGCACAGGGCGGCTTTACCGAGCCAGGAATGGCTCCCCACATCCGTCCGGTTTTCGCCAACCGAACCGGCCAGATCCACCAGATTGACAACCGTCGGCTTGCAAAGGTCGCCAAGCTTGCCGGCGCTCCCGGCAGCGCCGTTGCTGGACTTGATTCCCGCCTTCGCATCGGCGACAGTATCAAGATCGGCGAGCCGCTGTTTCACGTCCACGCCCGGTCCCCTGGAGAACTGGAATACGCATTTGAATATGCTTCGGCTCATCCGGACATATTCGAGATCGGGGGCGGACAATGACCCGCGTGCTGCTTCCTTTCCCGTTGCAGCGAACCCTGGCAGACGCACTAGCCCCTTTGCTGGGCGCGCGAACCGGCCGGCTGGACTGGCGCCATTTTCCGGACGGCGAATCCCTAGTCACAATCGAACAGGATCTGCACGGCGCCGACGTCGCGCTCGTAGCCAGTCTCCACAGCCCTGATGAACTCGCCATGCCGCTGCTGTTCGCGGCGGCGACAGCGCGCGAATTCGGAGCTCGCTCCGTTGGGCTTGTTGCGCCATATCTGGCCTACATGCGTCAGGATAAGCGGTTCAATCCCGGTGAAGCCGTAAGCGCGCCAGTGTTCGCACGTTTCTTGACGGAAAATTTCGACTGGCTGGTGACAGCGGATCCCCACCTGCACAGGAATCCCAGGGTTTCCGAGCTGTTTCGCATCCCGGCCCGGGCAGTTGCCACGGCTCCCCTGGTCGCTGAATGGATTCGAGGCCATGTCCCGAACGGCGTCCTGATAGGTCCCGACAGTGAAAGTGGCCAATGGGTATCCGACGTCGCTCACCGCGCCGGTGTTACCTATCATATCTTGACGAAAACCCGACGCGGTGACCGCGACGTCGAGGTGAGCCTTCCTTCGATTGACGCGGCTCGCAGCCGAACCCCAATCATCGTTGATGACATCGTTTCGTCGGGAGGGACCATGATCGAAACCCTGGGTCACCTAAGGCGACTTGGTCTGCCTCCTGCAGTCTGCATCGTCATTCATCCCGTGTTCGCTCAAGACGCCTACGCGCAGCTGTTGGCGGCCGGTGCCGAAAGGGTCGTGAGCACAGACTCGATTCCGCATCCGTCGAATGCGATTTCCATCGCCAGCTTGCTGGCCGAGGCCAGCGCCGAATTGTTCGGAAACGCTCCGTCAAGGCAAAGGTCGTGACAACGTCGCTCGCCTACCGCCTCATCACCGGCACTCTATAGGACGCCTCGGGATGCTGACGTCCCTGGTCTCATCGGTGGTCGAATTCCTGACGGCGCGCCCGCATGTGGCCTATCTGGCGGTGTTTGTGCTGGCGCTTTCGGAGTCGATCCCGATCGTCGGCGTCGTCATCCCCGGCACCGCTGTGATCCTCGCGCTCAGCACCCTGGTGCCGAGCGGCGTATTGTTGCTCTGGCCGTTGCTGATCGCAGCCACTTCAGGCGCCATCGCTGGTGATGGCTTTCATTCTGGCTGGGGCACCGGTACCATCGCGAGATTCTTGGCCTCTGGCCACTGAACCGGAACCCCGAACTGATTGAGCGCAGCGAGGCCTTTTTCACGCGTCATGGCGACAAGAGTGTTTTTCTCGCCCGCTTCACACCGGGCGTCCGCGCCTTCATTCCGCTCCTCGCCGGCATGCTGGGAATGCCGGTCAGACGGTTCTATGCCGTCAATGTTGCGTCGGCGCTCGCCTGGGCTCCGTCGCATATCCTGCCCGGTGTGCTCGTTGGTGCCGCCTTCGGCATTTTCGGTGCGGCCGCAAAGCCGCTGGCGATCCTGCTGATCGTTCTGCTCGTAACGGGTTGGGTGGTTCTGCATGTCGTGCGCTGGACGTTGGGCCGCGGCATAGCCTTGCTCGTCATCGGTGGGGAATGGCTACGGGCCTGGGCCGGCACCCACGACACCTGGCTCGGCCGCAATCTCACTAGTTTGTTTGATCCTTTACAGAACGAGGCGCGGGCTCTCGCACTGCCGATGGTTCTGCTCATCGGAGCAGCATGGCTGTTCTTCGGCATCCTTGAAGATGTAGTCAGCGGCGATCCGTTGGTGCTCGCTGACGGCGCGATCTATCGCGCCCTCCAGGATCTTCGCACCGCACCTGGCGATGCGGTGATGATCGCCATCACCGAACTCGGCGACACCGCCGTCGTGGTGGCGGTCACAATCATCATCTTTCTGTGGCTTGCGTGGAAGCGCGCCTGGCGCACGGCCGCCTATTGGATCGCTGCAATCGCTGGAGCTTCGGCTCTCAACACAGTCATCAAGGTGGCTTTGCATCGAGCCAGGCCAGGTGAATCGCTCTATCCCGGCTGGAGTGCGTTTTCCTTTCCAAGCGGCCATAGCACAGTCAATATGGTGCTCTACGGATTCCTCGCCTTCCTTATGGCGCGTGAACTTCGCCCCGTGTTGCGCGTCTTGGTCGCACTCGTCGCCGCGGTCCTGATATTTATGATCGCATTCTCACGCCTCTACCTCGGTGTACACTGGCTGTCCGACGTGCTCGGAGGTTTGGCATTCGGGTCCGCCTGGCTCGCGCTGCTTGGACTGTCCTATCTGCGCCGCCAAACCGAGCGCATTGAACCAAGTCGGCTGCTTGCCGTCGGATGTGCGTCGCTCATCCTCGCCGGAGGCTTTCATATCTACCGCAGCAACGCGACGGATATCCAGCGATACGCCATCAAAAGCACGACGCAATCCATGGCGGCCGCTGATTGGTGGGCGTCGGATTGGCAGCAGCTGCCAGCGCGCCGCATCGACCTTACCGGCGAGACGCAAGAGCCGCTGACGTTCCAGTGGGCCGGTAGCTTGCAAAGCCTGCAAGACGTCTTGCTACGGAAGGGCTGGCACACATCGGCAGCTTGGGCGTCGTTGAGCACTCTGACCTGGTTCACCGGATCGGCCAGTGCGGCCAACCTTCCGGTTGTTCCCTTTCTCGCCGGCGGTCGCTTTCCCAGCCTGACCCTTGTTCGACAGTCCAGTGACGTTGTATTCTTGGATTCTCGTCTCGTGCTCCGGCTGTGGGCCGCCGACGTCGAGGTTACCAACGGCCAGACCGCGCCGCTCTGGATTGGGTCCGTCGCCGAGGAACGTGTCTATCATCCTCTCGGGCTCGTCACGCTGGTCTCGACGCAGTCCGACGTCGACGCGCCGCGAAAAGCGCTGGCAGAGGCTCTCGACGCAGGACGCCTCGTTTCGCGGGCCAAAGGAGTGATGGCCTCGGATTGGGACGGGCAGGTGCTATTGGCTCGCCAAGACGACATGCGGAAATGATGTCCGAACAGTCACCGATCAGCGTTCAACCGACTCATATGTCGGTGCAGATGCATTCTGTCGCCCTCGGCAACGCGACGTCCGCGAAAACGACTCATTGAACGACGTTTTGCGGAATGACGTCTCGATCAGCGGGCATTCCGGCAATGCGCTGTCCGCGCGGTGGGCTTCGTCACATCATTTGCCGCGAATTCGCTAGCGTATCCCGAAGTCATGCGCCCAATGCCCGTAGGAACCCCCGGAGGCAATAGTGCTGGTCCTGATTACGACTGCCGTGCGAGCATTGTCCTGAAGCGCGACAGGGCAACAGCAACAAACGCGGCGCCCAGCGCCGCCATTGCCGCCAGGTCCTTCCAGACGAGGTCAACTCCGGCGCCACGATAGAGGACCGATTGCGCGAATCTGACAAAGTGCGTCGACGGCGACGCGTACATGATGTCTTGCAGCAACACCGGCATGCTCTCGAATGGAGTGAACGAGCCTGATAGCAGGAACATCACGATGAAGACCGGGATCGCTAGCAGCGCAAATTGCGGCATCGAGTTGGCGATGGTGGCTAGCAAGATGCCGAGCGATGTCACTGCGAAGAGATAGACGGCGGTCCCGGCAAGGAAGAATTCCACCGATCCCACGATTGGCACTTGCAGCGCGAACTGCACCACGAGGTGGAGCGAAAGCCCTGCCGCCAGCAGGACAATCAATCCATTCGCCCAGATCTTTGCCGCAAGAATTTCGTTCGGCAGCACAGGCATCACCAATAAATGCTCAATGGTGCCGCGCTCACGTTCGCGCATCACCGCCGCGCCGGCAAGGATGACCGCGAGGATCGTGACATTGTTGATGATACCCATACTGGCGGAAAAACGGATCGCCTCAAGGTTCTGATTGAACAAGGCGCGGATGACCGGTTCGATCGGAACGGCCTGGGTGGCACCGTGCTGATGCAGAAAGTCTGCCGTCTCGCGGGCAATGATTTGCTGGATGTAGGCTGTTCCAACGGCGGCTTGTGCCACTGCCGTCGCATCGACATTGATTTGTATTGACGGACCGCGGTTCGCCAAAAGATCGGCTTCGAAGCGCGGCGGAATTTCGAGGACAAAGGTGTATAGTCCCTTGTCCAGGAGTTCATCGAGTTCTGAGCGATCGATTTCGCGGGGTACGCGAAAGTAAGGCGGCTGCAGGGCGTCCTTGATGCTCGCGGACAAGATCGAGTGGTCGGCATCGACGATGGCCACACCGGCATTGCTTACGTCGGTCTTCATGGCGGTCGCCTCGGAATAAACGGCGACCGTGAAAACATAGACAATCAGAACGGCCATGACCACGTCGCGCGCCAGGCTGGCGAGTTCCTTGACACCGAGACGAAATACGTTCCGAACCCAATATTTCATGGCTAGATGCTTTGCTTGCGGACCGACAGGCGAGCCAGCAGGAGAAACACGATGCCAAAACCGATCAATACGGCGATCTCGGTAATAAACGCATTCGCCCCGAGCCCTTTGGCAAAGACGCCGAGACTGACGGTTTGGAACCAAAGTGCGGGAAATGAAAGCCCCATTACACGGGCCGGACCTTCAAGTGTCGAGGCCGGGAAAAGGAACCCGGAATAGTGCGCCGCAGTCATTGCGGTCAGAATCGCTGTTGCAAAAATCGCCGCGACCTGTGTCGAGACGAATGCCGATACCAAAAGACCGAAGGCGGTTGCCGCAAACACGTAGCTCAAGGCTGCAATTGACAAGGCAAGCACGGACCCCTTTGGGACTACGCCAAGCACGCCGGCAGCCATCACCACAAGGCTGACAAAACTGACAAGGCCGGTCGCAACATAGGGTAGCTGCTTGCCGATGAGATATTCGCCGACCGTCGCGGGAGAGGCGTAGACGTTCGTAATCGAGCCCATCTCCTTTTCCCGGACGACGGCGAGTGCCGTCAGCATCGCTGGAAACACGACCAGCAGAAGCATGATCGACCCCGGCGTGATTGCGAAAACGCTGCGGAAGTCCTGGTTGTAGCGAAACCGCGGCTCGACATTGACCGGCGACATCTGCGCATCTTGGCCATGTTCCTGAAGCTGGCGCTCCGCCGCGTAGGTCAGAACCGCACCCTGAATATAAGCGCGCGCCGTCTCCGCCGGAAACGTATTGCCGCCGTCGAGCCAGAAGCTCACCTGCGGCTGGCGATCATGCAGAAGGTCGCGACCAAAGCCGGGCGGAATATCGACAGCGAACCGCAACTCCCCCGAGCGCAAGCGATTGTCGATCTCGAATTCGTTTGTCAGTGGTGACTGCTCAACAAAATAGCGGGAATGCGAAAACTGCTCCAGGAACAAGCGACTCTCGACAGACTGATCTCGATCGAGCACAGCGTAGCGAAGATTTTCGATATCGAACGAGATGCCATAGCCAAACGTTGCCAGCAGCAAGAGAGGTCCAAGCAGCGCGAAAGCAAGCCGGATGCGATCTCTCAGGAGTTCCACGGCCTCTCGCCGGGCAAAGGCCCAGATTCGACGCACAGATGCCGCTGGCGATCTTGGCGAGAGGTCTGCGAGGGACGTCGTCTCTGACCCGGACAGAGCAGACGCATTGGCCAGCTCGACGGCGGCAGATGATGCAGGTAGATTCTTCGGCGCCGCCGACTGGGCCGATGCCTCCTCGAGATAGGCAACAAAGGCGTCCTCCAGATTGCCGGCGTTACGCGCCAGGCGAAGTTCGTCGGGGTTGCCGATCGCAAGAACGCGGCCTGCATGCATCAAGGAAACTCGGTCACAGCGTTCGGCCTCGTTCATGAAATGTGTCGAGATGAAGATGGTCACTCCATCGCGGCGCGACATCTCGACGAGGAGATCCCAGAACCGGTCACGTGCCGCCGGGTCCACACCCGAAGTAGGTTCGTCGAGGATCAGCACTTCGGGCTGATGCAGACAGGCCGCGGCAAGCTGGAGCCGCTGGCGCATCCCGAGCGGCAGTTCAGTCGGCAACGCGTTCGCAACGACTTCGAGGTCGAACCGGGTCAATGCTGAGGCGACGCGCGCCTCAAGGTCGCCTGCAGGAATGCGGAAGAGGCGTCCATGAAGCTCCAGGTTCGCCCTGACGGAGATCTCCTCGTAGAGCGAGAAGGATTGCGACATGTAGCCGATGCGCATTCTTGTCATGATGTCGCGGGCATCGACAGGCTTTCCCAACAGCTCGGCTCGCCCTTCGCTCGCCGGCAGAAGTCCCGTGAGCATCTTCATCGTGGTCGTCTTGCCGCAACCATTCGATCCCAGAAATCCAAAAATCTCTCCGCGCTGGATTCGGAAGCTGACGTGATCCACCGCGGTGAAATCGCCGAAGCGCATGGTCAGGTTATCGGCAGCGATCGCGGGAGGACCATCGCTATGTTGCAGCTCTGGAATCGCCAGCTCCTTGCGATCGCCGCGACGCTCGGGACGCTGGAGAGCGATGTAGGCTTCCTCCAGCGTGCTTGCCTTGGTTTGGGCAAGGATCTGCGCTGTGTCACCTGCGGCGATAACCTTGCCCTCATCCATGGCGACGATGTGATCGAAGTGCTCGGCTTCCTCCATGTAGGCGGTCGCCACCAGCACCGTCAGGCCGGGACGCTCGATGCGGATTCGTCCGATCAGGTCCCAAAATTGGCGCCGCGACAGTGGATCGACACCGGTTGTGGGTTCATCGAGGATCAACAGGTCGGGGTCGTGGATCAGGGCACAGCAAAGGCCGAGCTTCTGCTTCATCCCGCCCGACAATTTGCCGGCAGGGCGGTCCGGGAAGGGATCGAGCCCCGTCGCGATGAGAAGGCGCGCGATGCGTTTGTGGCGCTCGCCTTCTGCCTGTCCATACAATCGGCCGAAGAAATCGATGTTCTCGACGACGGAGAGGGTCGGATAGAGGTTGCGGCCGAGGCCCTGTGGCATATAGGCGATGCGAGGCGCCACCGAATCGCGGTGAGAGCGCAATGCCATGTTCCCGCCAAGAGCCGCCACGGTTCCAGACTGGATTTGCTTGACGCCGGCCATCAGGCCGAGAAGGCTGGACTTGCCGACGCCATCTGGGCCGATGAAGGCCGTCGTCGTTCCAGAGTCGATCGAAAGGCTGACGCCGTCGAGCGCAATCGTTTTGCCATAGCGGTGGCGAACCGAACCGACTCGAATGCCGGGTTCCTGGTCAGCGGACATCCGGGAGCCTCGGCGTCAGATCGGCCGGCCAGGCTGCTCCGGCCTGTACTTTGACGTAAGCGTAGCCGGTCATGCCTGCTTTCACATAGCCGCTGTGTTTTTGGAGTATCTGCGGATCAATGTGCAGCTTGATCCGGTACATCAGCTTCTCGCGCTCATCGACGGTCTCGACATATTTTGGGGTGAACTGCGCATCCGCTGCGACGAAGGAAACCGTTGCCGGGACGACGTATCCGGGCGCCCCGTCGAGCACGATCCGCGCCTCCGATCCGAGCTCGACACGCCCGACTTGGCTCGTGGGAAGGAAGATCGTCATATGGGCGTCCGAAAGGTCGAGAAGCGTGAGCACCCGCCCGCCGGCCGCGACCACCTCCCCGGTTTGAGCAAGGCGATATTCGACTCGGCCCGACACCGGAGCTTTCAGCGTCATGTCGGCAATCATCGCCTGGATTTGGGTCACTTGAGCCTCGGCAGCCTCCACCGCTGTCTTGGCGTCTTCCACAGCCACTTTGGCGCTATCCAGAGCAGCTTTTGAGATGTCTCTCTGTGCCGTGCGACGATCCAGTTCCGCTTGGGTGGCCGTATTGGTGCGTGTGAGCTCGGCGGCGCGCTTCAGCTCTACGTCGGCCAGCTTCAACTCCGCCTCGCGCACGGCAACATTGGCCTCGGCGTTTGCCACACCCTGATGGCTGCGGTGCACGCCAGCTTTCGCCGCGGCAAGCTGCGCAAGTATCTCTGTCGTGTCGATGCGGGCGAGAACAGCATCTTTCTCGACATCAGAGCCCTCGTTAACGCCCACCTCGGAGAGGCGGCCGGCATATTTGGTTGCGATGTCGACGCGCTCGACTTCGATCCGACCATTGGCTCGCGCCAATCCTATGGGTACGCGGGTCGCCTCTTCCCTCAACCAGTATGCGTAACCGCTGCCGGCGGCGGCTATGAGGACAGTAACAGCGACGATCGGAGCAAGACGCATTCTTTTATCCATACTTGGCGCACAAACCGCGCTCAGGTCAGCACCGCCTCGGCCCGGTTATAGCAAAGCGTCACGTGTCGTCACGTGAAAGTGGCGTAGTTGCCTTGATGCTGCGAAAACAACGAATGTGGTAGGACGACGTCGCACCGATCAGCCCCTGGTCACTTGTGCACGGGCAGATGAGGAAGGTCCCTTGGATAGCAGTTTTTGGCGTCGCTCGCCTTTGACCGGCATTGCTTGGGGGACCAATGATCGGCAGGTAACTGCTGGCACCCCGAAACAATCAATGCCACAGCCAACATCGTCAAAGCAGGCATGCTCCGCATCAGAGACCCTCTAACCATACGAGTTTCGACGCCCTTGGTAAGAGCCGGGGTCGCTAAGTTCTTTGCTTTCATCTTTCCTGTTCCCATAAGTTGTGGAAATTTTCTTTATCATCTGCACCGCCGGTCGGAAAAGCGATGTAGAGGGACTCTACCGTCATCGAATGCGTTTTCTTTGAGCCAGATCAAAACCTGCCCTTTCCACAGGCTATGCCCTGAGAAAAGCCTTTCAAGGAAGAATGCTTCTCCACGTCGATTTCCCACGCATTCGGCAATGCACCCTCCAGTCGCGACGATGCCGCAGTTTGCCGTTTACGCTCTCCGCCTCGGGCGCAAGCCACTCAAGCGATTGGCGTCGATTCTTGATCGAAATCCCTCAACCAGCCGCCTTCAAATCCTGCCCGTTGCAAGCCGTTGCGGACATACGGGCATGAGCGCATCAACCGCCACAAGAGGCCGCTGGCGTCATTCTCGATCATCAGGACGACGGGCCCTTCGTTGAGGCCGAAATGCCAAGGTGAAATCCACCATCCAAAAGCATCGTCGGACGTCCCCGGATGCGTCGGATTGAAGGCCGCCTTGAACCCATAAGCCTTGGCGGCCTTGAGCTTGGCCTGGTGGATGCAGAAGCTGATCGCTGGCCGGACGATTTCCGGCGCAAAAGGCAAGGAAGCGGCGATGGCCCACGGAGCGAGCGTGCCATCGTCGGGACCGTAGGGAACTCCGCGCGCGACATAGCCTTCGAACCGGCGTTCGATGCCCTTCACCCTGAGTGTTGAGGGACCGGGCCCCTCACTTGCGGTAATGCCCCAGCAGTGTTCGCCGTAGCCTTCAAAACCGCGCGGATTGTCGATGGCATAGCGTTGTTGGACGAAGGTGGCACGCCGGCTGTTCTCGAAGTAATCACTGCCCTTGCTCCGCATGAAGGCATCCTGCAAACCTCGAAGATCGATCCATACGTGCGAGAGCTGATGAATGAACAATGGCCCGGCATAGAGGTAGTCGTAGCCGTAGCACTGCTCCCATCGAAATGTTGCCGTCCAGGCCGAGTAGCTGCTTTCTGGAAGGGGGTAGGTCGGCGAACCGAGCCCCAGAACATAGAGCAGGAGCGCCTCGTCATAGCCTTCCCAGCGATATTTGATGAATCCGCGCTCCGGCGTCCAACCATGAGTGACGGTTTCTCCTCCATTCCGTGCCCAGCGCCAATCGGCACGGCAAAAGAGCGCGTTCGCCAAGGTGCGGATTTCGGTTTCGGCCTCGGTGTCGGCATCGAAATACTGCCCCGCCGCCAGCGCGCCAGCCAGCAGGAGCGTGCTGTCGATGGTCGACAACTCGCATTGCCAGGCCCTCCTGCCAGTTTGCATGTCCAGGAAATGGTAATAGAAGCCGCGATATCCCGTTGCGTCCGGCTCCGGGCCCTGTGAACTGTTCCAGAAGAAGCGTAACGTCGTCAAGGTACGTTCAACAGCTGCGGCCCGGCTCATGAATCCGCGCTCGACTCCCACCGGATAGCAGGACAGCGCAAGACCGGTGGCTGCGATGCTAGCGGGCCAATCTGCCTCGGTCTTGTCCAGGATGAGACCGTTGGCAGGGTTCGCCTCGTGGATGAAGTAGTCGAATGTCTCGCGCTGCAATGTCGCCAGGTCGTCTTGCATGGCAGAGGTGGTTGCCGGATCGTTGGGTTCCGAAACATGCGATCGCATCTTTGTATGCTCCCCGACCGCTGTTCAGGGATGCGCCACGTTAAGCTGGTCGAACACCCCTTTGACGCCCCTGACGCCCTCGGCAACCACGCGGACGGCATCCCGTTCGGCCTGCGATCCGACCGTGCCCGAAAAATGCACCAGACCATCGCTGACCGTGAGCGCTAACGCTTCTCCCTCGACGCCTGCGTCCTCTCGCAACCGCGTAAGAATGCTGCGCTTGATCGCATCGTCACCCGCCGCCGTGTCGTCGTCGAATTTTGCCGCTACCACGGCGCGCAAAAGGTCGGCACGGCTGACGACGCCGACCAGATGTTGTCCCCTCATCACCGGTATGCGCTTGATACCGTGCTCCTGCATCAGGAGAGCAATTCGACCTATCGAGGTTTCCTCATCGACCACAACGACATTCGAAGTCATCAGATCGGCCACTTTCCAGCTATGGCCCTTCACATAGCCGCGCGCCTCGACCGGCGACGACGCACCTAGCTCCGACCGGCGCAGGAAATCGCCTTCGCTCACAACTCCAGCCAGGCGGCCATCGTCGCCGACAACCGGGACGCCGCTGATGCGATGATCAAGCATGATTTTCGCGGCGTGTCTTACGCCGTGGTCAGGCGATACCGTGACGACATTCGCGGTCATTACATCTTTTGCTTTCATGTGCCTTCACTCCATGAACTCAGTTCAAGCGGACGCCCGAGCGCTAACAGGCATAATGTAGCGTCGTTGCCCCCGACCTCCTTTGCGGCAAATCAATACCGGCTCGGACCAGCCGATCCGGCGTGCAATATCCGAGCAGGAACCCACCAAGCCACTGGGGCCGCGGCGTGTTCGAGGCCGCAACTGTCGGCGTAAAGATCCGCATGTGTCATGTTTAATGACTACCTATGGACAATTTTTACATCGTCAATCTAATCTCGCTGCAACGGCATCCGCCGCCTGTGCAGAAAGAGTCGACGCAGTGAGGTTTTTATGTGCTTCTCGGCCAAGGCGAGCTTTACGGCGGCCGCGCTCCTGCTTCCGTCAGGCGCTTTCAGCATCCTGAGGGCCTATCGTACCGACCGCCGCTACGCACCGATCTGTGCGCTGCCTCTGCTGTTCGGCCTGCAACAGCTCCTGGAGGGGTTCGTCTGGACCAGCAGCGCAAGTGGCGATCGCGATCTCGTCAAATTCTACGCTATCGGCTACATGTTCTTCTCGTGGCTGGCTTGGCCGATATGGGTCCCATTCTCGACCTATTTCCTTGAGCCGCTGCGCCGAAAGCCGCTCTATCTTCTCTTCGCTATCGCAGGCGCAATCCTCGGCGCCGGCCAGTATCTTCCCTATTTCGTTCATAGCGACTGGCTCAGCGTACAGTTTCTCGATTCAGCGATCGTGTACGATGGGGTCGAATTGTTCGATTTCTTGTTCGCTCGTGAACTCACCTACGCCATCTACCTTATGCTCATCATCCTGCCGCTTCTTCTTTCCACCAGGGGGGAGATCAGGATCTTTGGAGTGCTCGTAGCGATCGTCGCGGCCATCACGTATCTGTTTTTCCGTTTCGCCTACATATCGGCGTTCTGCTTCGGCGGTGCCCTGATGTCGTTCTATCTAGTCGCCATGATCTTCAGGATCGATCGGGGCAGGCACAACGCTGTGTCGCTCACAGTCGCGGTCGACATTGACTGACTGGACCGCGCTGACGGCGAATCTACGCACTACTAATCTCAGCGCAAAACCGATTGGATTGCCGCCGAAGAGTTGATGTGGGCTAAGCAGACCATTTTGACGATCATGAACGCCAAGGGCTAGTTCGTTTACGCCGGACAAAATTCAGCTCACAAGAGTGGACTCATCAAGCGCGCCAAATTCTCGCAGACTTTTATGCCAAAGAAACGGCCCCGCCACAGGGGAAATGTCAGCAAATCGCTGCTCGCAAAGTAGCGCTCCTGCTCCAGGAGAAGGCGAGCCGTTATGTCTTTATCATAGAAGATCAGACTGACCTCGGCGTTCAGCAGGAACGAGCGAATATCGACGTTGCTCGACCCGATCTGGGTAATCTCGCCGTCGATGCTGAAGTGCTTCGCATGCAATAAGCGGCTCCGATAGAGGTGAATTTGGATGCCGGCTTCAAGCAGTTCCTCATAGTAGGAGCGCTGCGCGAAACCGACCAAAATCTGGTCCACCTGGCGTGATACCACGAGGTGGACCTCGACGCCGCGTAACACAGCTGCTTGGAGCGCCCGCAACAAGGCCTCATCCGGTATGAAGTAGGGGGTTGTAATTACTACCCGCTCCCGCGCGCCGTGGATGAGGCCTACCATGAGGTGTGACACCCCAGCAGTCGGGTAATCGGGTCCACTGGGCAGGACTTGCGCGACGACGCCTGCACCAGGATGGTGGTGGGGGAAGAGACCCGCGATATCGAGCACCTCTTCGGTTTCCAGGAACCAATCGGCGGCGAAGACTGCTTGCAGTTCCAAGACGACCGGACCTGTAATGCGCGCGACAAGCTCCTCGTTAGTCGTATTGGCGTCGACGATGTTCTGGGAGCCGGCGTACCCAATCCGGCTGTCAATCACGAAGATCTTCCTGTGATTGCGCAAATCGGCTCGGGCGGTTCTACGACGTATCAGTCCGAGTGGCAGCACCAAGTGAGTGGTTACGCCTCCGGCAGTGAGAGCCTCAAGAACGCGACGCGCCCACTGCCGCGAACCAAGAGCATCGATAAGAACTCGGCACGTGACGCCCCGCCGCGCCGCCTCAACAAGGGCTTTGATCACTCTTCTGCCGGTAGCGTCATCTGCAAAAATGTAGACGACCAGGTGAACGTGATTTCGGGCACCTTCGATATCCGCAATGAGTTTGTCGATGAGACCGTTGTAGTTGCTGAGAAGTTCCGCATCGTTGCCGGCCAGCGTGGGAAATTGGCCGAGGTTCTTTATCAGCGTAGCGGCCTGAACCAAATTGCTCGGGAGAAGGGGCGGACGACAAGCTTGTATACGAGAGAGCTGGTGGGTCGCTCCCTCAAGGATCGTGCGCAATCGGGCGAAGCGAATGCGACGCCACCTTGGATAGTTCGGCCTCCCAATGAGAATATATAGCACAAGGGCTGGAACCGGCAAAAAGAAGACCAAAAGCAGCCAGCCTTTTGCAGCGTCTGGTGAGCGACGAAATGGTACGACCATCAACATGATGATCCGGATCGACCATTCGAAGAGAAGGTAGAACAGTGTCCAGAAGCTGCCGATTTCGAAATACAAGGCTTCGGGCACAACCCACGTCCATGTCAGAGCTCATTCTGGAAAACCGAATACAATTATAACAGTCTGATCGGGTCAAGATATTTGGACCCGGAAATGAAGCCAGGTTGGATGGCCCCTGCGACTGAGGACCCAACATGTCGCGCAGATCTCCTTGCGCCCACGCGGTCAAGTGGAAAACGAAATCGAGGCAGCCGCGACAGGTCCGTATCGCGTCGCGGCGGGCCGGGGATGCGACGGGGCGGCGGTCGCAGAGCCGACCTGTTCGGCGAGCCGTGCCACGCCGGTTTGCTCTGATCAAACGATCAAACAGGTATTCGCAGGATCCACGCCCGGGCATTTAGGACTGCGCCGCCCATCAGGCAACGTTGGCGATGCCCCGCCACGGTGTGGGCCTCGCTGATAATTCAACAATGGTTGCGATGCCGCCGATCACCGGTCGGCCGCTCCTCACCACCATGTGCAGCGTGCTCGGTCGTCGGCGCCGACGCATCAACTGAGGCAGTTTCGTGTTCGGGCGCAACTTTGGGAACGATGGAGCTGCGACGGGCCGTGTTAGCGTCGTTGCCCCGCGGGGCGTGAGGATGGTCGGCCAACGGCCCGGAGGCCTCGAAAACCTCGCCCTCTGTCTGTCTGCCCAATCGATCGGCCGGGGCCGCGGGGTCATGATCGTGACCGTTGCCATGGGCGGGCCCATGTCCGTGCCGATGCCCGAAAAAGTGCATGGCGAACATACCGAAGGCGAACACGATCCAAATCCAATTATTTCCAAGCCAAGTCATCACACTACTCCTTTGCAGTGGCTGTCGCAGAGGCGCTCCGAGTCAGGCACGTCCGTCCGATGGCCATGAAACTCTGCAGTCGACGTGCCGAGGCTTGCTTGCTCGCTCGAACCTGTCGCGGACCACTTCAATCGCCTCGTCACATTATCATTCGACGCCACTCGACCCGACGGCTCTTTGCTACAGCAGACGGCGTCACCTCTTGACCTCTAGCGCCGGCGATCGCCGAAGAGCTGCATCATCAGAAGGAAAAGATTGAGGAAGTCGAGGTACAGCCCCAGCGCGCCGATGATTGCCTTTTTCCCAGCGACCGTCGCATCCTCACCCTCGAGGTAGAGCTCCTTGATCCGTTGCGTATCCCAGGCGGTGAGGCCTACGAAGACAAGGACACCGATGATCGAGATCGAGAACTGCAGCGCCGAAGAGGCGAGGAAGATGTTCACGAGGCTAGCAGTCACTATGCCGATCAGACCCATGAGCAGGAAAGAGCTGAAACGGGAGAGGTCGTTCCGTGTCGTGTAGCCGTAAAGGCTCATCGCGCCAAATGTTGTGGCTGCGATGAAGAATACCCGCGTGATGCTTGCGCCGGTGTACATGAGAAAGATGCCGGCGAGCGACAGACCGACGAGCCCCGCATAGGCCCAGAAGGTCAGCTGTGCCGCGCCAAGGCTCATGCGCTCGATGCGGAAGCTCAAGAGCATAACGAGAGCTAAGGGGGCCAGCAGCACTATCCAAAACAAGACCGTACCAACAATAGCTTGATACAAGCCACTCGCAGCCGCGCCGTAGGCGACAACTCCGGTCAGAATCAGCCCGCCGGCCATGTAGTTGTAAACGCGCAGCATATACGCGCGGAGCCCCGCGTCGATCGCTGGCTGTTCGACAGCGGTCGGAGCTGTGGCGTGGGAGGCATGTTGGTCGAACATGATGCTTCTGCTTCGCATTTCGAGGCCGATAACTTCGGGTTGTGCGCGGGCTTGAGCGCTCGTTCCGTCCTCGGATCAACTGGAACTGTTTGCACTCTAAGGAGCCGCGCGCTGGCTAGCTTTGATTTCGATCAATGTGGGGGCGCGCGCCGAAGACATTCCCGAGACGGCGGTCTATTTTCTACTGAGGCTCGATAACGAGGCCCAGACCGGAGTGCGTGCTGTTCGGCCACTCGACCATGTTCCACCAGAGGTGCTACAATCTTGCTTCAAAGCTTTCCGGACCTGGCAATCCCACGGACAAGTCGAAAGGTGAACCAGAGCGCTAGAATGTAGGCGAATGCAGCCAGGGCGGGCATGTCACCGAAAATACGTGGCCCTATGCTGTGCTGCATGAGCAGCGAGCCGGCAATATAGAGACCTAGCGTGACAAGGCCGAGCGCGAGCCGGTTGCTGCCGCGGTCGATATGCTCGTTCAATCCCTTCAGCTCGCGCACGTGCAAGCTCAGGCCTAGACCATCGCCTTCCTGCACCAGTTGCCGAGTCCATGACCTGATCACCGCCGGCAGGTCGTGTGCCGCCGTGATGGCGTCGATTTTCAGCCGGTCGAGCGCCCCCGTCCAGTCGGATTGCTCCATCGCGCCTTTGAGCGCCTCAGGGCCTTTGGCTTGAAGATTTTCCAACAGCTGGAAATCGGGGTCGAGAATGCGCACAGTGTGCTCGGCGAGGAACATGGCGCGCATTAGGATGAGCAGGTCGAGAGGGACGAATACGTTCTGAGCGCGTCCGAGCCGCGTCACCCGCAAGAACGCTTCGGCGAGAGACCAGTCCTTGAGCGGCAACGCGGCGTAGTCGGCAATAATCTCCGCCAGCCCGCGTCGGAACTCGCCTCGATCCATTTCGCCGCCCAGAACGCCAAGGTCGATGGCCGCGTCGAGGAGCCAGTCGGCATCCTGGCGAATGAAGGCGATGGTGAACGCGGCGAGCTTGCGGCGCGCCGCCCGGTCAAGGAACCCGATCAGGCCGAAATCGTGAAAGCAAATCCGTTTGTCCTGGGTGACGAAGAGATTGCCGGGATGCGGGTCCCCATGGAACACGCCGAGAACGAATATCTGATGGAGGTACGCATCGACGAAATTCTGCGCGAGCCGCGGACCAATGGACTTCACCGCCGGGTCATCTATCCGCAGTCCACCGCTTCGCTCCTGGACGATAGCGGTCTCGCAAACGAGATCGTCGACGACGTCAGGCACGAGCAGAGTCGGCCACTCAGCGAAGGCCACCGCGAACCGTTTGATGTTTTGCGCTTCCCGGCGGAAATCGATCTCCTTGTAAAGGTTGCTCCAGATCTCGTCGATGACGCGCAGAGGTTGATAGTGCCGCAGCCGCGGCGCGAGCATGAGGGCGATGCGCGTCAACCATGTGAGGGCACGCATATCACGGTCGATCTTCTGCTTGATGCCGGCACGACGAACCTTGACGATGACGTCCCGTCCGTCGTGGAGGCGTGCCGTATGGACTTGCGCGATGGACGCCGCAGCGAGGGGAGTGGCATCGAATTCGGCAAACAACTCGTTGACGTGACGACTCAGGCCGCGTTCGATCTCCTCAATTGCTTCCTTCGCTGGGAACGGCGCCACGTGATCCTGCAGAGCCTGGAGGGCCTCAATATAGGCATCGGGGAGCACATCGCGACGCATGCTCAGCGCCTGGCCGAGTTTTATGAACGTTGTACCCAGCCGCTCAAGGCTAAGGCGCAGCCGCTCGGGCGCCTGCGGAACCGATCGGGACAGGCCAAGTCGGCCCACGGCGCCATCCCACATGAAGCGGAGCACTTCTAACGTGATGCGGAAGAGTCGGAAGATGGGCATCAAAGCCGTCCGAAACGCATGAGATTTTGTCAACTTACCGCAAAGGGCCAGACATGCGAGTCGAACTGTCCGAGCGACTTGTAAGCGGCGCGGCTATGCAGAAGCAAGGCCGCGCCGCCGCACTGTCAGCAGAGCGTTGTTGTCATGAATTGCCAGAGAGGACAGCAATTCCGTTCGGGCCCTTGCCGACAGGAATGGTCCGGACGACGGCCTGGGCGGCAGTGTCGATCACCGAGACGCTGTTGTCCTTGATGTTCGTGATGTAAGCGAACCGTCCGTCCTTGGCGATAGTGACGCCGTGGGCGCCGGCGCCGACGCCAAGCGTCTTCACGACTTTGTTTCCGGCCACGTCGATGATCGAGACCCTATTGTCGGGGTCGATATCGCTTCCTTGATCGGCGACGTAGACGAACTGTCCGTCCGGCGTCGCATAGACCTGGATCGGGTTACGGCCGACGGCGACCTTGGCCACCACCTGCCGGGCGACGCGATCAATCACCGCGACCTGGTTTTCGTCCCGAAGGGAAACATAGACGCGTGTTCCGTCCGGCGTGAAGCCGACCTGAACCGGCGCCTTGCCGACCGGGATGCGAGCCGACTCTGCAAGGCTCGCTACGTCGATGACGGAAACCGATCCATCCTCGACGTTAGCGACGAAAAGTTCCTTCCCGTCAGGGCTGAGCCGCAGCCCGTGGGGGTAGCGGCCAGTTGGAATTGTTTTCACCACCTTAAGCGCAGACAGATCGACCACGGAAACCGTGTTCGATTCCGAATCGGTTACGAAGACCCGTTTCCCATCCTGGTCAGGAATGACATGGGCCGGATGGTGCCCGACGTCGATCACCGCGATAGGCCCCTCATCGATGGCGTCCAATTTTAGGACCGCCAAACGTCCACCCGGTTCCGATGTATTCTCGGCCATGGCCATCTTCATCTTGGAACCGGTGGCTTGGCCAGACATGGACATCTCGCTCTCTTGGCCGGCACCAACAACAAAGACGAACCCCGCCCGGGCACTGACATCGACGTTGTGCGGCATCAGCGGTAAGGTCACGGATTGTACCTTGCCTGACTCGAGATCGATGCGACTGAGGCTTCCGCCTCCTTCGTTAGCGGTAAAGACTGAACCCGGGCCGAGATTCGGTTCCGCCGCGAGGGTTTGCGACAGGCCCACGCCGGCAGCCGCCGCGATGGCGAGCCCGATAAACGCGCGCGAAACCACCGGCGCCGCGCGCGACGCCATATTGATCAGTGACATGACAATTCTCCACATATTAGGTTTTCGATAAATGCCGAAGGCGCAGTGACGAAGTTCTACGCGTGGAGAATGGGGGGCGGCAGCGGCGGTGGAATAGCGAGCGAAATCAAAGAGCCGGTGAGGCCAGCCCAAGCCATCCGGCCTGCAACTTTCTGTGGGAGGGCAGATGTCATTGGCTCCACCCCGCACAAGCTACAGCCTCCGGCGCTGCAGCCGGCAATTTGGCGATGGTCATGCTGCCCTGACGGATAGCCTCCCGGAACATGCTGACCGAAAGAGTCTCTGTTAGCCTGATTGAGAACCACGTACCATTCCGTGCTCTTCAAGGGCCCGTTCTTGATCGGCTCAATTTGGAGCACGGCTGTCAGAGTGAACACCGCCGCCAACACGGCGACGGCCCAGCGCCTTGCTCCAACTCTCGCTTTCCATTTCTCGAACGATCGCAGGATCATGACTTTCGGTTATCAACATGCCATCGAGGCCGACCCTTGTTGACGCGTTGTCGGTCTCAAGCTTCAGACTAGACAGTGGTCTCTAATGAGAGGGGCTTCTTTGCTGCAGAACAACGTTGGCGCAGAATTCGGGTGGCAGGCGCTGCTATGTCACTGCCTGCCGTGCAAGGACCTAATGTTGGTACGTGAAGCTGACTCGCGCGGGCGCGGGGCGTCCCGGAACACTGACGTCGACCGCGATGTCATAGCGGTCATTACCGGGCAGGTCGACAAAGCCACCATAGGTCACGGTCCCGGCGATCGCCATCGGCTCAAGTTCCAGGCTGTTTTGTCCAACATGTCCCAGTCCCGATACCGTTGCAGTCACCTTGGCGTTCTCGATACGCGCGCCCGTCGCGGCCTCGAAGACCGCAATGATGATGTGATATTCATGCGTACCGCGCGGGGGGCCGCCATGCATGGTAGCCTCCGGGTGGCTCTCAAGATGACCACGCGCAATTGCCGCCGGCAAGACTCCCAGATAGACGCCTAACCCCTGTGCCACCTTGTAGTTTTCATTTTCCTCGGCAGAAGCCGGGGTGAACCAAAAGGCTGCCAGCCAGAGCGTAGTCGCCAGAACCACGAAGAGGCTCCGCCACAATTCGGGCCTCGCTGCTACCGCCTGTGCTCCCCAAATCCGGTCAGGCGATACTGTGGCGACTGTGTTACGCGTCGTGTAAAACATTGTCGTTCTCCATGCTCAAGCAATGTTGTCGTGGGCGGAGCCAGAGCCGCTTGGGCGGCCAGCTTGTGGCCCGAAGGAGTCGAGTGGAAGTGGCCGCGAGATAGCGGCGCCCACCCAGATCCAGTATTTATCCAAGGGCTTCATCACGAGATCGAGCTCATGGCGGCAAGACCCGGGCCGACCTTGGGCATCTTCTTGGGTATGTCAGTTCGCGTGAGCTTCCCGGCGACCATGGCCAATTCCGCGGCCGAGAATGTCTCCTTCGCGAGCAAGTCCTCTGCCGCCTGGCTAAGCAGGGCGCGATTGGTCGTCAGGACGGTGATAGCCATGTGAAAGGCGCTGTCGATCAGCCCGCGCACAGCGGCATCGATGGCTGCGGCCGTCTGCTCGCCGTACCGGCGTGGGCGCCAATCGGCACCCTCAGGGCCTCCCAGAAGCGGGGCGGCCTCTGGCTCATAGGCGACCTGGCCCAGCGCCTCATCCATACCGAAGCGCACCACCATACTTCGGGCTATTTCAGTGGCTTTGCCGAGATCGTCGGCGGCGCCGGTCGACACCTCATCGAAGATCAGGGTTTCCGCCGCCCGGCCGCCCAGCAGCACAGTCATGCGATTCATGAGTTCAGCGCGATTCATCAAAAAGCGGTCTTCGAGGGGTCTTTGAAGCGTATAGCCGAGCGCCGCGATGCCGCGCGGGATGATCGAGACTTTCTGGACGGGGTCGACGCCAGGTAAAGCCATCGCCACCAGGGCGTGGCCCATCTCGTGGTGGGCGACTATTTCTCGCTCGTGGGGATTCAGCAGTCGATTGCGCTTCTCAAGTCCGGCGACGATGCGCTCGATTGCCTGGGTGAAGTCTTCAAGTGTCACGCTCTCGGCGTCTCGCCGCGTGGCCAGAAGAGCGGCCTCGTTGACGAGGTTCGCGAGATCGGCGCCCGTAAAGCCCGGCGTGAGCGCGGCGATGTCCTCGACCGGAACGCCCGAGGCGAGCTTGATCTTTTGCAAGTGCACCAGGAGAATGTCGGCGCGCCCTTTCTTGTCCGGCCGGTCGACAAGCACTTGCCGATCGAAGCGACCGGCGCGAAGCAGCGCCGGGTCGAGAATCTCCGGCCTGTTAGTCGCGGCCAGCAGGACGACGCCAACACTCGAATCGAAGCCATCCATTTCGGTCAGGAGCTGATTGAGGGTCTGCTCCTTTTCGTCATGGCCGCCGCCGCCCAGAACAGAGCTGCCGCGGGCACGGCCAAGCGCATCGAGTTCATCAATGAAGATGATGGCCGGTGCGTGCTGGCGCGCCTGCTGGAAGAGGTCACGCACGCGGGCGGCACCCACGCCAACGAACATCTCGACAAACTCGGAGCCTGAAATGGAGAAGAAGGCAACACCCGCCTCCCCCGCGACGGCACGGGCGAGCAACGTCTTGCCCGTGCCCGGTGGACCGACCAGCAGCACGCCCTTCGGCACGTGCGCGCCCAGCCTGCCATAGCTTTTCGGATCCTTGAGAAACGAGACGACCTCCTTCAGCTCGTCTTTCGCCTCATCGACTCCCGCCGCATCGGCGAAACTGGTCTTGATGTCTTTCTCGACAAAGATCTTGGCCTTGCTCTTGCCAATCGACATCATGCCGCCCATTCCCTGTCCCCCGGCCATCGGCCGGATGAGAAACATCCAGAGCAGCACAAAGCCGAGGGTGGGTATCAGCCAGCCCAAAACGGTCTGAAGGAAACCCGGAGCCGCCTCCCCTGAGAACGTCAGATTGCCCTTCGCAAGTGTCTGCGCGAGGCCGGGATCAACGCGGTTTGTGACAAAGTGCGGAACAGCCTTGTCGACCGGCGCTTTGTAGGTGCCGGAGATCTGGCCGGGCCCGATCACGAGATCGGTGACCTTGCCCTGATCGGCGAGTTGCTGGAACTCGCTGTAGGGAATCGCCTTGATGTGCGTCGGCTGGAACAGGAAGTCCTGAATCAACAACACCGCGACAAAGGCGATGATAACGTACCAGAAATTGATCTGGTGCTCGCGCTTGATCTCCATGGTCTCCTCCGATCAGCGCTGGCCGGCCTGGCCGCGGTTGGGGCCGCCGGTGAGATCACGAAGGCGCGGGACGAAGCCCGGTACTTCACGCATATACCGCTCATACTCGCCTCCGAATTCAGCCCGCGTTTCGCGCTCCTCGATCCGGGCCAGGCGCACGTACATGAACACCAGAATTGGGAACATCGCCAGTGTGAGCAAGGTCGGCCATTGCAGCAGGAAGCCGAACATCACCAGGATAAAGCCGTCATACTGTGGATGCCGGACGTAGGAATAGACCCCCGTCGTGGCAAGCGTCCGGCGGCGCTGCGCGTCGTAGAGTACTTTCCAGCCGGCCGAGATCAGGACGAAGCCGCCGCCTATGAAGACGAAGCTCAGAATGTGGAACGGCCCGAAATGCGGGTTCGTTCGCCAGCCGAATAGTTCCTCAAGAAGATGCCCGCCATCATGCGAGAACCAATCGACGCCTGGGTATCGGCTCTGCAGCCAACCCGAGAGCAGATAAATCGTCAGCGGGAAGCCATACATCTCGGTGAATAGCGCGATCAGAAAGGCGCTGAACGCGCCGAACGAGCGCCAGTCGCGTTTCGTCTGCGGCTTGAAGAAGCTAAACGCGAAGAAGATGAAAATCGCTGAGTTGATGACGACCAGCGACCATAGTCCATAGGCGGGAATGGTGTCGTTCATGATGGGTTCTCCAGACGACTGTTGCCTCAGTGCTGATGCGGCGAATTCGGTCGATTGTCGGATCGGCGTCTCCATATCCGCCGTGCCCGCCGTGCCCGAAGTGCAGCAACGGGCAGGCCAGGAGGATGAGCCAGGGAAGCCAGGGAACGACGTGTGCCCGGTGCTCCAAAATCAGGAAAAAGGCGCCGATAGCGAGGAAGGCGATCGTCACCAAGCCCGTCCTCGAGCTCCAGAAGCCGGTCGGTTTCGGCTCTCCCTCGTGGTTGGGCCGAGGCTCAACTTCATGATCGACCGGGAAATGACTGTGGTTGCTCATGGGTTAAGTCCTTTCTCAGGAGCGGATGCGCCGTCGGCGTTTTGGCTCGTTTTCGAGGCATGCGACCCGCCGCAACAACCCCTCTCATGCTGGCGCGTGGGATTGGCGTGACTAGCTGCGTCATCGCAGCAGCCATGTCCGGCGTGCGCTTCATGTTCGTGCGAGTGATCTGCGGCGTGCCCGCAGCCACATCCACCGGATGGGGTTACGCTTTGGTTGGTGGCTGTCTTTCTCGTCATTTTTGTCTCCATAATCTCCGCCGCTCATTGGGAGGCGCGGTTCCCATAAAATCCAGCCCTTCAGACCGGGCTTTGCGCGCGCTCCCACGCGGCGATGTAGTCACGGGTAATCGGCACGGTGTCGACGCGCTTGCTCAGCTGGATCTGAAAGACGACGAGCCCCGAATGGCGGAATGCGGCCTCGCAACCAGCTAGGTAGAATTCCCACATCCGGCAGAACCGGTCGTCGTAGATCGCAGCGATGCGGTCACGGTTGGCCATGAACCGCTTGCGCCAGTCTTTCAGCGTCTCGGCGTAGTGCAGCCGCAGGACCTCGATGTCGGTGATTTGAAGTCCAGCGCGCTCGATGGCTGGCACGATCTCGGAGAGCGCCGGTGTGTATCCGCCGGGGAAGATATATTTGCGAATCCAGGGGTTGGCCGCTCCCGGCCCAGCGGCACTGCCGATCGTGTGGATCAACGCGACGCCGTCGTCCGCAAGCAGGTCCTTTATCTTTTCGAAGTATTCGCCGAAGTGGCCAACACCGACGTGTTCGAACATGCCAACGGATACAATGCGTTCGTAGTGCCCGTTTTCGTGTCGATAGTCCTTAAGCAGGAATCTGACGCGATCATTCAAACCGACGTCATGGGCGCGCCGGTTGGCGTAGCCATGCTGCTCCGTGGACAGCGTCACTCCGGTGACGTCGACATCGGCGTTGCGCGCGAGGTGAAGGGCCAGTCCGCCCCATCCCGAGCCGATGTCGAGAACGCGCTGGCCGGCCCGCAGCAGAAGCTTGGCTGCAATATGCCGCTTCTTCTGATCCTGGGCCTGCTCCAGCGTGTCGTCGGGCGACAGGTAGTAGGCGCAGGAGTATTGGCGGTCGGCGTCGAGGAACAGCTCATACAGCATGTCGGAAAGATCGTAGTGGTGGGCCACGTTGGCGCGGGAGCTAGAAACCGGATTGTGCTGCGCCAGGCGTCGCCCTAGGCGCCGGCCAATCGACCGGGCGCGCTGGACCCAATGTCCCGTGTCCCAGCCGAGATTGGCGAGGCAGAGATCAAGCAGATCGTGGACTCGTCCGCCTTCGACGACGAGTGTGCCGTCCATATAGGCTTCGCCTAGCACCAGGTCGGGATTGAGAAACAGCCCCCGCACCGTGGCGTGATCAGTGATCCGGATTGTGACCGAGGGCTCGCCATGACCGATGTCGCAGGCGCAGCCGTCGGGTGTCATCAAGGTCAACGTGCCTTTGCGGATGACCCGGCGAAGTAGGCTCCGCAGCAAAAACGTGCTTGCGCGGGCTCCGGCACCTTGTCTGGGGGGCTGGCCCGCTTCCGGTTGATAGACGTCCACGGCTGCGACGCCGGTCGGCATCAAGGTGGACGACATCGGCGAGCCTCCAGCTGAACTATGATACTCATGCACGTGACCCACGGCGGCCGGGGCGCGACTGCGGCTGCCGGAAGGCGCCACGCGTTCGTTAACGACGATCTCTTTCATTTCTTGCCTCATGCTCCTGCTTTGTCGGGGGCGGTGCCCCCAAGGACCTGACTGGAGCTTCGATCTGGATTCTGGAGGACGTCGGCAACTGGTCGCCGGACCGCATGGTCCCCGCGATGGCTGCAGCGAACATCGGACTCTGCCAGCCTCGACCGGCCGGCTGCCGATTTAGGCGATCGGAGGGCGGAACAGGCCCGGCGAAGCCGGCTCGCAGGCCGCTTGCGCCACGACGAACGAATAATGTTCAGCCATACCTGGCACTCTTATTTCCGCTGCCATGCTCAGCCCTGCAGGCGCATGACAGACAGATCCACAGCAGCTTTCGCCGCCACATGGGACCGACGGAAAGTCGTGGTTCTGAAGCGCGCTTGTTGAACCGTACCAGCCCGCCGACGCACGGCCGGTGAAGCCTCCGTCAGCCGCGACAAGGTGATTGGAGACGGCGGCTGGCCCTTCGGCCCTGACATGAACCACCGACAACAGCAGGCTCATCAGGAGCAGCACCAGCAGAAACATGTGCCACACCGCTGCCCAATTTGGCTGCGCCGTAACCGCACACACTTTTGCTGGCATTCTGGCCATGGCCGTCCAACTTTCAAATCCTCTTGATAAAGATCACCGGATTCTGACACCGGGCGCTTTGATCTTGATCAAGAAACTCGCATTAAGGCTTGTTGAGATTCAGGATTCCAGTTTTGGCTTGGTTGTGATTCAAGCTTTGGATGGAACGATTCGTGCTGACGGACGCCCAATGGGCGAAGATGGAACCGCATTGTCTGGGTAAGCCAACCGACCCCGGACGAAGTGGGGGTGACAATCGCCGCTTCATCGAAGCCTTGCTTTGGATTGTGCGCACAGGAAGCCCATGGCGTGATCTTCCCGCCGTCTTCGGGAACTGGAACACCGTTTTCAAGCGCTACCGCGATTGGGTCAAAGCCGATGTTTTCATAAAGCTTTTCGAGGCCTGCTCGGATGAACCGGACATGGAATACGCCATGGTCGATGCCACCATCGTCAAGGTCCACCGCCATGGACAGGGCGCAAAAGGGGGACTCAAAGCCAGGCCATAGGCCGCTCCAAGGGCGGCATGACCACCAAAATCCTGGCGCTCACCGATGCACTTGGAAATCTGGTGCGCTTTGTCCTTTTGCCCGGCCAGCGGTTCGATACGGTGGGCGTCGCACCGCTCATTGATGGTGTCTGTTTCGGCGGCTTGATCGCCGACAAAGCCTTCGACAGCAACACCATCATTGCCGATCTGAACGAGCGCGGCGCCAAGATCGTTATTTCACAGCACTCCCGTCGCGCTTCTCCCCTGCCGCTCGACAAGGAACTCTACAAATGGCGCCACCTGATCGAGAACTTCTTCTGCAAACTCAAGGAATTCAAGCGTATCGCCATGCGTGCCGACAAAACCGACCATAGCTTTGCAGCCTTCATCAATCTCGCGGCTGCCGTCATTAACTCACGATGAATCTCAACAAGCCTTAGCCGGAACTGTACGGCAAGGAGGATCTGCGAAACAATAGCGGTCACCGAACCAGGCTCAGGGCATGTGCGACCGGGCCTGCATCGGGCACTTGGATAGAAATTGCTCCATGAGGAGCCCTACGCGGATCCTGATTGGGACCTTCAATCGACCCGGCGCCGAGATCACGACTTTGCCAGAACGGTCCGCCCGGGTGGACAAGCAGTACCTGAAGCCCGTTCGTCGACCTCCGGTACGGCAGGATGCCCGCTTCGCCATCGCTTCAAGCCTCCGTGAGGTAGAACATCAACGCGGATAGGCCGATCTCGATTTGCTTCCGCCGATGATCTGCCTTGCTCCCGACCGGTGCCCGTGATGGCTCCCATGATCGAAGAGCCAATGCTTGGTTACCTCCGAAACGACCACATAGAAAGCTGTGATGGTGACGAGCCCGGCAAGGACCGGCAGCGGCAAAGGTACAAAACCAAACCATCCTGCGAAGGGGGCGTATGGGAGCAGGATAGCGACAATTTGGACGCCCAGCACAAGCGACGCAAGCAGACCGCTCGGGCGGCTGGACCAGAAGGCCTTGTGGGTACGCACTATGAGCAAAATGGAAAGTTGCGTCAGCAGCGATTCGACGAACCACGCGGTCCGGAAAGTGGCGACAGGCGCATGAACGAGAAGCAGAAGGAAAGCGAAAGTCGCGAAGTCGAAAACCGAGCTGACCAGGCCAAAGCTGACCATGAAGCGCCGGACAAAACGCATGTCCCAGCGGCGCGGCCGGCGCAGTTGATCTGCATCGACATTGTCGCCTGCAATGGCGAGCGAGGGGACATCTGAAAGGAAATTGTTGAGCAGAATCTGTTTTGCCAACAGCGGCAGGAACGGCAGGAACAGCGAGGCGACGGCCATGCTGATCATGTTGCCGAAGTTGGCGCTCGTCGTGATGGAGATGTATTTCATCGTGTTGGCGAAGGTTTTGCGACCGTCGTCGACGCCGCGCACCAGGACGCCCAGGTCCCGTTTGAGAAGGATAACATCAGCGGCCTCGCGGGCGACATCGACTGCGGTGTCGACGGAGATGCCTATGTCGGCCTCGTGAAGCGCCGGCGCGTCATTGATGCCGTCGCCCAGGTAGCCGACGACATGGCCGCTGTCGCGCAAGGCCTCAACGATGCGCTCTTTCTGGTTGGGATCGATTTCGACGAATAGGTCTGTCTTTCCCACACTGGCGAAAAGGCCGGCCTTCGTCAGTTTCGACAGGTCTTCACCAGTCATGATCCTGTTGGTGCGAAGGCCAACTGCATCGGCCAGATGCGCGGCGACGTAGCGGTTGTCGCCCGATATGACCTTCACCGCGATGCCCCGATGGGCGAGCGCCGCGAGCGTTTCCCTTACGCCCTCTTTCGGCGGGTCGAGGAAAAGCAGGAAGCCCGCAAAGGTCAGTGCGCTCTCGTCATCCCTGCCGAATTTCGACCGGCCATCAAAACGCCGGATCGCCAGTCCGAGGACGCGATAGCCCTGCGCGCTCCAGCGCCGGAACTTTTCGTCGATCGCCTCACGATGCGTGTCGTCCATGGGTTGCAGCCCATTCGCGTTTTGAACGAAAGCGCATGCTTCGAGGACATTTTGAACCGCCCCCTTGGTGATCAGCAGCTCTTCGGCTTGCCCGATCCGCACCACGACCGAGAGCCGCTTGCGGACAAAGTCGTAGGGAATCTCATCGACCTTTGTGAAACCGGTCGAGGTTCCCTCCCCGCCTTGTGCACTCGCTATTGCTTCGTCCAACGGGTTCTTCAGCCCGGTCTGCAAGGTTGCATTGAGGCGTGCCCAAAGCAGAACCTCGGCCGACGGATTGCCCTCGACGTCGAGCCATCCATCGAGGTGAATGACGCCCTCGGTCAGCGTTCCGGTCTTGTCGGTGCAGAGCAGGTCCATGCTGCCCAGATTCTCGATGGCATCAAGGCGGCGCACGATGACGCCGCTGGCAGCCATCATCCGCGCGCCTCGGGCCAGTGTGACACTGATGATTGCGGGGAGAAGTTCGGGCGTCAAGCCGACGGCGAGCGCCAGTGAAAACAGAAGCGATTCGATCAACGGCCGATCGAGCATCAAATTGGCGAAAAACACCAGAATGACGATCGCGAGCATGATCTCGGTCATCAGGTAGCCGAACAGCCTAATGCCGCGTGCAAACTCGGTTTCGGGAATGCGCCGCTGGAGAGCCTCGGCGATGGACGCGAACTCGGTGTGGGCTCCCGTCGCAACCGCAAGCACCTTCGCCGTGCCGCTGCGGACCGACGTGCCGGTGAACACCACGTTGGCCCGCTGTGCAATACTGGCCTCAGGGGCCGACCGGCCCGGTGCCTTGACCGCGGGAAAAGTCTCGCCGGTTAGTACAGCTTCACTAACGTTGAAATCCCGCGCTTCCAAAATGATGCCGTCGACCGGAATGAGGTTGCCAGCCGAAAGGCTGACCACGTCGCCAGGCACGATGTCTTCGGCATCAACCGAAGACTCGCTACGGTCACGCAACAAAATGGCCTTACGGGAAATGCGCTGCTTCAACGCCTCCATCGCCTTTGAGGCGCCGAACTCCTGGGTGAAGCTGAGGACGCAGCTTGCCAGCACGATCGCGCCGATGATCGCGGCCTCGTTACCCTCGCCGACGAACGCCGACACCATGGCTGCGAAGATGAGGATCAGGACCAGCGGGCTGCGGAACTGCCGGACAAAGACCGCCAGAGCCGACGTGCCGGAACGCGACACCAAGGTGTTTCGGCCAAGTTTCGCAAGCCGCGATGCCGCGTCGGCGCTTGCTAGCCCAGAGGCGGAAGTCTCCAGCCTTTGCAGGAGTTCGTCGGCCTCGACGGACCAATAGGCATCGTTGGCGACGCCTGGCGAACTTGGGACAGATTGCATCTCATCTCCTTTGCCTACCAGCCGGTCCCGCGGTTTGGATTGATCGATTTCGCCAGGAGTGGAGACCATCCGAAGCAGGCGCGATGGACGCGGATACGCGAAGTGATGAACCAACCCGGCAAAGATGCCTGGCGAGCAGGTCCGCCGGCCTCGGGCTCTGTCGCCTCCTGGGCAACCTGAAGGTGGAGGGGCGGAAGCGCAGGTACCTGTCGATCAACTCGGTTCCGAGGAGAAAAACCGTGGCTGAAGCTGCCACCAAACTGCCGGCTAAAATAGAGAAGAGCACCACGCAGTCGCCGGCTGGCAACGGCCTGCTCCGTTCGAAAGCCTGCGTCGCGAAATCGACTGCCTCAACTTGCCAATGAAGGAGCATAACGCGGTGTCTCCATCAGATCTCACGACCAGGAGGGGACCCGCGATTGGCTGGGCATGGGGGGCTCCATCGACTCACCTCCGGCAAGAATTGTCTCAGACATGAAAACTAAGCGGCATGGCCGCCCATCGGCGACGGCCCGAACCAATCGATATCGAAGCAAATTGATCCGTCAGGCACCCTATTGCCTGCCCGCCGCGCCTCCCCTTCCCGGCCAATCGGCAAATGCAAGCACCCAAAGCCCGATCAGGTTCACAATCGGAATGACTGCAAGAACCGACCAGAGCGGCGACAAGCCAATACGGCTGAGGATCCTGCCGATCGGGTAGAGAAGTACCGCGATCATCACGGCGAAGACGGCCCAGTGGCCGAGGCCGTATCCGGTCATATCGATCCAATCCCTCATCATCTGCTGGCTTCCTTTCTCACTGGTACCACAGCCGCGCATCGCACTCGGTCTGGGCGAGCGGCTTTCCAATCAAGAGCCATCTTCAACATGGATCAAAGATACGCTCGCACGGCGGTTCAATCACCGGTCTTACATAAACGGCTCTCGCTCCAACTTGACTGGTACCAATGAGGCGCCGTCAATTCCTTGATGCATATCAAGAACCCTCGGCGATCCTGAGATCACGTTGCACCTGCCATATGTCACGGTCACCGCGATCAATATCGACTCCAATCGCAAGCGCATCGTGCCGGCGGACACCGGCGCTGAAGTCAGCGCTGCAGTGATTGGAAAGTCGACATTCGCGCTTGGCGAATACGGATCGCGCACGTCCGAGCGGCAAGCGCAGATTTTCGTTCAATCATCCCATTGCTTGGCGACGTCTTGTCCACTGCTCCCCGAAATCAAAAGACCTCGATGGCGCCAGCGATGAACTCATCGATCAGCTGCGGAACACGGGAAAGCTGATGGGTGACGATGTCCTCAACGCGCGCCTTCATTCGGATAGCTGGCAAGCCGTCTCTGGTCGCGAGCTTCACTTGTACAAGAGCCGGGTTGGTCACTGGGGCGCCAATTCGACTGACCATAAGGCAATGTGCTGCCGCGATTTCGGGCACATTTACGGCCAGTGTTTCGGCAATCTCGCGCGCGACGACATTGTAGATCTTGCCCACATGACTGACCGGATTCTTTCCAGCAACTGCCTCGAGGCTCATAGGGCGGCAGGGCGTTATCAAGCCATTTGCTCGATTGCCGCGGCCCACCTGACCATCATCCCCCGCCTCCGCCGACGTACCCGCAACGGTAAGATAAAGGGCGCCGGAGGCGGGATCATCTGCCGCGTTGACCTCGACTCGGACGGAAGTGAAGCCGTGATGGGCGGCAAGCTCCTGCACAAGTTTTTCGATGGAAGCCTTTTCGGCGAGATAGTCATCAAGACGCGCCACGTGACGCCCCACAATGGCACACGCGACTGTAATGTCTACCGTCCCCCCGTTTCGCACTCCCATGACCTTCACGTCCTCGCCCCAGGCCGGATGCTCATGGTCACGGTCTCTTCCATTGATCCGCTTCTCGATCGCGAGTACCACCTGCTCAAGCGGGCTCATCGGCGCATAGCCAACACCAATTGACGTGTCGTTGGCGTGATGGATTTGTGACCTCGATTGTCGCGAGAACACAGCCTGCAGATCGTGCGAGCCTGGCCCTATCAAGTCGTGAATGCGCACAAAACGCTCTGCATCGAGAGCATGCAGGTTGGCCCGCAGCCATGCCCGCGATCCATCGACCGCGATTTCATTGATCCGGACGGCTTCGTTTCCTACCCGCGTTACGGCTCGTCCGGCTAGGTAGACATTGATAGGGGCCAGTATTGTGCCACCGCCGAAGGCTGGCGCCGCGCGCCCGCCGCACAGAAGTGCCTTGTCGACATTGTAATGGAGTATACTGCCGAATCGGTCTCGGTATTCGCGAGAGAGGTTACGCGAGAACGTCTCAGCAAGCGCGTCGCAGATCGTGTCCGGGTGGCCGAGACCTTTTCGCTCAACGATTTCCACGTCATCATCAGGGATATTGAGCGGGGAAACGACTATGGTGTTCATTGGGTTCTGTCCACGATTGCGTGACTAGGCGAAACTCTATCGGCGCCCCTTCATCGGTCACACCGAATACCTGCCGAACACCTGACTGCCAACGGCCCGTTCCTCATCGGCTGGAATGACAAGCACGTCGACAAGGGAATCCGGGGCGCTGACCAATTCCTCGCCGCTCGTGTTCAACCCCTTGTCGAGCGCGACGCCCAGCCATCCCGCGGCCTCGCAGATCCTTTGCCGGATCACAGGCGCGTGCTCGCCGATGCCCGCGGTGAACACGAGCGTATCGAGCCCGCCTATGGCCGCGGCAAGCGATCCGATCTCCCGCCCGACACGGTAGACGAAAAGATCGGCCGCGCGCATCGCCGCCGGATCCTTCGACGCAAGCAGCGTCTGCATGCTCCCAGAGATGCCTGATACCCCCAGCAGACCGGACCGCTCGTAGAGCAGGCCGGCCAGTTCATCCGACGACAGCTTCCGGTCCTGCAGAAGGTGCAGGATGATGCCGGGATCGATCGCGCCGCAGCGCGTGCTCATGACAAGGCCGTCAAGCGTCGAGAAGCCCATGGTGGTGGCGTGGCTGACGCCCGCCTTCATCGCGCACAGGCTCGCTCCGCTGCCGAGATGGGCAACGATCGTCCGGCCACCGGCGACGGCTCCGTAACGGTTGTGGAGCTCGCTGGCGATATGGCTGTAGGAGAGCCCGTGGAACCCGTAGGACACGATGCCTTGCTCCGACATCTCGCGCGGCAGGCCATAAAGCCTTGCGTGCTCGGGCTGCACCGCGTGAAAGGCCGTATCGAAGCAGCCCACCTGCGTGGCGCCGGGCAGAAGGCGGGTGGCTAGGCCGACGAGCTCCAGGTTGATCGCCTGATGAATCGGTGCGAGTGGCTCGAGCCTGCGCAAGGCCTCGAGCGTGCGCTCGTCGAGCAACGTTGCGCGGGTAAACTCCCGACCGCCATGGACGATGCGATGCCCGACCCTGCGCACCCGGCGCAAGACGCCGCGGTCCGCCAGGTAGGAGGCAACGGCCTCGAATGCCTTGCCCATGGAGATCGGTTGTTCGCCGAGGCTTCTGTCGAACGGGGGTGTCGTTGCCGTGGGCGCGACGTGGAGCCGGGGCCGCTCGCCGATCGACGAGACGCTGCCACGCACCAGCAGATGAAGCTCGCCGCGCCCATGGAAGGCGGCGAACTTCAGGCTTGACGAGCCGCCATTGAGGACGAGGATTGCATCGGTCATGGCCGATCGGCCCCAGCCGCTCTGACGGACACGATCCTCCCGGCCTGGCGCTTCGTCATCGGCTACCGCTCCCACTTCCAACCGAGTATCTCGGGCATGTCCTGGCCGTGCTCGCGGATATAGGCTCCGTGCTCGATCAGCTTGCCTTCCATGGCCTGTTTCAGTTGCACATGCGCGCCAGCCGGCTCGGGAATGCGGTCGAGCACGCCGAGCACGAGATGATAGCGATCGAGCCCATTGAGCACGGTCATGTCGAACGGCGTCGTCGTCGTCCCTTCCTCATTGTAGCCGCGCACATGGATGTTGTCGTGATTGGTCCGCCGGTAGGTCAGGCGGTGGATGGTCCACGGATAGCCGTGATAGGCGAAGATCACGGGCTTGTCCCTGGTGAACAACGCGTCGAAGTCGCGATCCGACAGCCCGTGCGGATGATGTTCCTTCGGCTGCAGCGTCATCAGGTCGACGACGTTGACCACACGGACCTTGAGGTCGGGAATGTGGAGTCTCAGGATTTGAACGGCGGCCAGCGTCTCGAGCGTCGGCACGTCGCCAGCGCAGGCCATCACCACATCCGGCTCGGCGCCGCCGTCGGTCGATGCCCATTCCCATATGCCGATGCCGGCGCTGCAATGGACTTTCGCCTCGTCGATGGACAGCCACTGCCAGGAATTGGCCTTGCCGGCGACGATGACGTTGATGCGGTTCCATGTCTTGAGCACATGGTCGGTCACGCAAAGCAGGCTGTTGGCATCCGCCGGCAGATAGACGCGCACGACATCCGCCTTCTTGTTCAGCGCCACGTCGATGAAGCCTGGATCCTGATGGCTGAAACCGTTGTGCTCCTGCTGCCAGACATGGCTGGACAACAGATAGTTCAGTGAAGCGATCGGTCGCCGCCAGGCGAGCTTGCGGCAGGCGTCCAGCCATTTCGCATGCTGGTTGAACATCGAATCGACGATATGCGTGAAGGCCTCGTAGCAGGAGAAGAAGCCGTGGCGCCCGGTCAGCAGGTAACCTTCCAGCCAACCCTGGCACGTATGCTCGGATAGAATTTCCAGAACCCTGCCTTCCCGCGCCAGGTGGACGTCCTCGGGAAGAATCTCTTCCATCCAGGCGCGCTCCGTCACCTCGAAGACGTCCTGCCACCGGTTCGAGGCCGTCTCGTCGGGCCCGACGATGCGGAAATTCCTGGCGGCCCGGTTCAACGTCATGACGTCGCGCAGGAAGCTGCCCATCACGCGGGTCGACTCAGCCCTGACGCCGCCAGGCCGCTCGACCGGAACGGCGTGCTCATCCAGGCCAGGCAGTTCGAGAGACCGCCGCAGCAGACCGCCATTGGCGTGCGGATTGGCGCTCATGCGCCTTTCACCTTCCGGGGCGGTGGCGCGGATCGGGGCCACCGGCGCGCCGGCGGCATCGAAAAGCTCCTGGGGCCGGTAGCTTCTCAGCCACGCCTCAAGCATCCTCAGATGCTCCGGGTTTTCCGCCAGGCCGGAGAGCGGAACCTGGTGGGCGCGCCAGAATCCCTCGGTCTTCAGCCCGTCGACCTCCTTGGGACCGGTCCAGCCCTTCGGGCTTCGGAGCACGATCATCGGCCATTTCGGCCGCGGCTGCGCGGTCTTCGCGCCGCTGCGCGCGGCGTCCTGTATAGCCTTGATGCGGTCGAGCGCATCGTCGAGCACGACCGCCATCCGCTCATGCATCAAGGCCGGATCGTCGCCCTCGACAAACAGCGGCTCGTAGCCGTAGCCGATGAACAGCGCGCGCAGCTCTTCCCCGGGGATGCGACCCAGAATGGTGGGATTGGCGATCTTGTAGCCGTTGAGATGGAGGATCGGCAGCACCGCGCCGTCAAGCGCCGGGTTGAGGAACTTGTTGGAATGCCAGGACGTGGCGAGCGGCCCGGTTTCCGCCTCGCCGTCGCCAACGACGCAGGCGACGACAAGGTCCGGGTTGTCAAAGGCCGCGCCATAGGCGTGCGAGAGCGCGTAGCCAAGCTCGCCGCCTTCATGGATCGAGCCGGGCACATCGGGCGCCGCATGGCTTGGGATGCCGCCCGGAAACGAGAACTGGCGGAAGAGCTTCTTCATTCCGGCCTCGCCCAACGCGATGTCCGGATTGGTCTCGCTGTAGGTGCCCTCGAGATAGGTGTTTGCCACCATCGCCGGTCCGCCATGGCCGGGACCGCAGACATAGATGACATTGGCATCGCGCTGTCTGATGGCGCGGTTGAGATGCGCATAGATGAAGCTGAGACCCGGCGAGGTTCCCCAATGGCCAAGCAGCCTTGGCTTGACATGTTCCAGCCGGAGGGGCTCGCGAAGCAGCGGATTGTCGAGCAGATAGATCTGCCCGATGGTCAGGTAGTTGGCGGCACGCCAATAGGCATCGATGTCGCGCAGTTCCTGCGCGGACAAGCGGTTTCCATTGGCTGCTGTTGTAGGCTGTTTGGTCATTTCCTGGCTCCGTTGCCCTTTTCCGCCGGATCGCGACCGGATCGCGACGTACCCTGTGTTCCTCAATCGCAACGAAGGGACACCAACGCGACCCTTCCGCGAAAAGGATGAACACGCACCCTCACATTCCCCGTCGCAAAACGGCGCGAAATCTAGTTTTCATTTTCCAATCTCAAGCCTCGTTGGGATTTGATCAGCATCAAAGCTGTCTGTTCTTTTTTCTTGTTCATTGCCTCCCATCACACGCCTCAAACTTGGGAGAGCGCCTTGACCACGGCTGAAGCCAATATCCCCGTCTCGAAAGCAGCGACCGGACCGACGGCGAAGCTCCGGCTGGGGTCGCTGACCGCGCTCGTGATCGGCTCCATGGTGGGCTCGGGCGTCTTCAGCCTCCCCCAGAACATGGCGGCCGGCGCCGGTCCGCTTGCCATCCTGATCGGCTGGGCCATCACGGCGGTCGGCATGCTTGCGCTGGTGTTTGTCTACCAGTCGCTGGCGGTGCGCAGGCCCGAGCTGGACAACGGCCCCTACGCCTATGCCAAGGCCGGCTTCGGCCCGTTCGTGGGCTTCAACAGCGCCTGGGGCTATTGGATCAGCGCATGGGTCGGCAACGTCTCCTACGCGGTGATCGTTTTCAGCGCGTTGTCCTATTTCTTCCCCGCTTTCGGTGACGGAAATACGTGGCAGGCGGTGCTCGGCGCATCGATCCTGCTGTGGCTCATCCACTTTCTGATCCTCGCGGGCATCCGCCAGGCTGCGGTCGTCAACACCATCGTGACCGTGGCCAAGATCGCGCCTGTCGTCCTGTTCGTCGGGATCGTCGCCGTCGCGTTCAGGCTCAATGTCTGGACACTCGACTTCAGCGGGCTCGGCAACGCCTCGCTCGGCACGATCGCCGCCCAGGTCAAGAGCACGATGCTGGTGACGCTGTGGGTGTTCATCGGCATCGAAGGCGCCAGCGTCTTCTCCGCCCGGGCGGAGCGCCGCAAGGACATCGCGACCGCGACGGTGCTCGGCTTCTTCACCTGCCTCGCGCTCTATGCGCTGGTCTCGCTGCTTTCGCTCGGCATCCTGAGCCAGCCCGAACTCGCCGCCCTGAAGAACCCGTCGATGGCGGGCGTGCTGGAGGCGGTCGTCGGGCCCTGGGGCGCCATGCTCATCAATCTCGCGCTCGTCGTCTCGGTCGTCGGCGCCTTCCTGAGCTGGACGTTGCTCGCGGCGGAAGTTCCGCATGTCGCCGGAAAGGACGGAACCATGCCGAAGTTCTTCGGCCGGGAAAGCGAACGCGGCGTCCCCTCGACGTCGTTGCTGATCACCAACCTGCTCGTCCAGGCCTTCCTGGTGATCACGCTCTTTGCCCACAGCACCTACCAGGCGCTCTTCTACATCGCTTCGACCGCCATCCTCGTGCCCTACATCTTCTCCGGTGCCTTCGCCGCGAAACTGGCCCTGACCGGAGAAAGCTACCAGGGCGGCGAGGGGCGTGCCGGACCGCTCCTGGCCGGCGTGCTGGCAACGATCTACGGTCTGTGGCTCGTCTATGCGGCGGGGCCCGCGTACCTGTTCATGTGCGCGATCCTCTACGCCCCGGGCATCATCTTCTACGTCTGGGCCCGCCGCGAGGGTAATCAGCGTGTCTTCCACCCGGTGGAAGCCGTCATCGCGGTCGCCCTCGTCGCAGTTGCAATCCTTGCCGTCTACGAAATGTGGACCGGCGCCGTCAGCGCACTTTGAGAGGCCGTCCGATGACAAATCTTGGAGTGCATTCGGAAGTCGGTCGCCTGCGCGAGGTCATGGTCCACAGGCCGGATCTCAGCCTGCGCAGGCTGACACCGGACAATTGCAGGGCGCTGCTGTTCGACGACGTGTTGTGGGTGAAGCGGGCGCGTCAGGAACACGACGTATTCGTCGACGCATTGCGCGAGCGCGGCGTGGTGGTGCATTCGTTCGGCGAACTGCTTGCCGAGACAATGGCCCTCGGCAAGGCTCGCGACTGGCTTCTCGACCGCCGGGTGCATGCCGGCGTGGTCGGCCTCGACATGGTCGACGAGATGCGTGGCTGGCTGAACGAGATGTCGGCCGGCCTGCTGGCAACCTGTCTCGTCGGCGGCATCGCCCGCGCCGAACTCCCGTTCGAGCCCAAGGGCCTGACCGGAAGGACGCTCGCGCCACAGGACTTCGTGCTGCCTCCGCTGCCCAACCAGCTGTTCACCCGTGACAGCTCCTGCTGGATTTACCGCGCCGTGTCGGCCAACCCGATGTACTGGCCCGCCAGGCGGCCGGAGGCGGCCAACGTCGAGGCCGTCTACCGCTTCCATCCGAGGTTCCGCGACAGCGGCATCCCGTTCGTCTCGCCCCAGGCCGGAACAGGCGTCAGCCTCGAAGGCGGCGACGTCATGCCCGTCGGCGGGGGCGTCGTTCTCGTCGGCATGGGCGAGCGCACCACGCCGCAGGCGGTCGGTGATCTTGCCCGCAGCCTGTTCGCCGCCGGAGAAGCCACACGCGTGATCGCGGCTCTGATGCCGCGCGACCGCTCCTTCATGCATCTGGACACCGTCTTCACCTTCTGCGACCGGGACTTGGCCACCATGTATCCGCCGGTGGTCGAAAGGCTGCGCACCTTCTCGATCCGGCCCGGAGACGGCGATGCGGCGGTCGAGGTCAGGGAAGAAAAAGAGCCCTTCGTCGCGGTCGTGGCGGAGGCCCTCGGGCTGAAGTCGTTGCGGATCATCGCCACGGGCGGCGACCGCTACGAGGCCGAGCGCGAGCAATGGGACGACGGCAACAACGTCGTCGCGGTCGAGCCCGGCGTCGTCATCGGCTACGACCGCAATGTCTACACCAACACGCTTCTGCGCCGCGCGGGTATCGAGGTGATCACCGTCGAGGGCGCCGAGCTCAGCCGCGGGCGCGGCGGCGGCCATTGCATGACCTGCCCCATCGCCCGAGACCCGCTCTGAAAAGGACTCCCAAATGTCGATCAACCTTCATGGACGTTCGGTGCTCTCACTGGACGACCTCTCAGCCGACGAGATTCGTTTCCTCCTGAAGCTGGCGGCCGATCTGAAGGCCGCCAAGCAGGCCGGGCACGAGATACCGCGCCTCGTTCGCAAGAACATCGCCCTCATCTTCGAAAAGGACTCGACCCGCACGCGGACCGGGTTCGAGGTGGCCGCCTACGATCAGGGCGCCCATGTCACCTATTTCGGTCCCAGCGGCAGCCATATCGGGCACAAGGAGTCCATGAAGGACACCGCGCGCGTGCTCGGCCGCATGTATGACGCGATCGAATATCGCGGCTTCGCGCAGCATCAGGCCGAGCTGCTTGCCACGCATGCCGGCGTGCCCGTCTACAACGGCCTGACCGACGAGGCGCATCCGACGCAGATCCTCGCCGATTTCATGACCATGCGCGAATTCACGCACAAGCATTTGTCCGACATGACGGTCGCCTTCGTCGGGGAGGGCCGGGACAATGTCGCGCAATCCCTGGCCGTGGGCGCAGCCAAGGTCGGCATCGACATGCGTATAGCTTCCCCCAAGGAGCTTTGGCCGGACGAAGAGTTCTGCGCCCATGTGAGAACCCTGGCGGAGCGCAGCGGCAGCCGCTTCAGGCTGGACGACGACGTGAAGAGCTGCGTGGAAGGCGCCGACTTCATCTACACGGATGTGTGGCTCTCCATGGGCGAAGACAAATCGGCCTGGCCCGAGCGCATCCGTCTCCTGACGCCCTATCGGGTGACGAGCGAGGTGATGTCGGCCAGCGGCAATCCGCACGTGAAATTCATGCATTGCCTACCGGCGTTCCATGACACCGAGACCGAGGTCGGCGCCTATGTCGCGCGCGAATTCGGGATCGACTGCATGGAGGTCACGGATCAGGTGTTCGAGTCGGGCGCCTCGATCGTCTTCGACCAGGCGGAGAACCGCATGCACACGATCAAGGCGCTGCTCGTCGCCACGATTGGCAATTGAGATGCTGATCGTCGTTGCTCTCGGCGGAAACGCGCTCCTGCGTCGTGGAGAGCCGATGACCGCCGAAAACCAGCGCGCCAACGTTGCGCGCGCCGCATCTGTGCTGGCCGGCCTTGTCGGCGAAGGGCACTCGATCGTCATCACGCATGGCAACGGCCCACAAGTGGGCCTGCTCGCGCTGCAGGCGGCGGCGACCCCGGATGGCGGGACATTCCCATTGGACGTGCTCGGCGCCGAGAGCGCCGGCATGATCGGCTATGTGATCGAGCAGGAACTCGGCAACCTCCTCAGGAACAGGTTGTTTGCAACCCTGCTGACGCAGGTGAAGGTGGACCCGCGCGATCCGGCCTTCGCGCGGCCGACGAAGCCGATAGGCCCGGTCTACGACGAAGCAACCGCCCGCCGGCTTGCCGCGGAACGCGGCTGGCAGATCGCACCCGATGGCGACAAGTGGCGCCGCGTTGTGCCTTCCCCCAGGCCGCTGGAGATCCTGGAGGCTTCCGTGATCTCGTTCCTCACCGAACGGAACGTTATCGTCATTTGCACGGGCGGCGGCGGCGTCCCGGTCGTGGAGGGAACCGACGGCAGCCTCCGCGGTGTCGAGGCCGTGATCGACAAGGACCTGGCGAGCTCGCTTCTCGCGCGCCAATTGAAAGCCGACATGCTGCTCATGCTGACGGACGTCGATGCGGTTTATGCCGACTATGGCACGCCGCAGGCCCGCGCGCTCCGGCGCGTTGTCACGACAGAGATATCCGGACGGAATTTTCCGGCCGGATCCATGGGGCCGAAGGTCGGTGCGGCGGTCGAGTTCGCCGAAGCAACGGGCAAGCCTGCAGCTATCGGCAAGCTCGACGATGCCCTGGCAATCGTCAGGGGCGAGCGCGGTACGGTTATTACTACGAGAACCTGAACGGCTCCCGCCTGAGGTCGTTCAAAATGCGATGCGCTTTTGAGCGGTCAACTCGATGGACCGCGCCGCCGCGGGTTCGCTAGAGTTGGCCGGAGAGTGCAGCGTTGCAACTATTGAGCGCACACCCAAACGCCGGACCACGACGCCTCTTCCCTTGAACCCTTTGCTACTCAAGTTCTCGTAGCTAAGCTAATATGATTCTTTTACCGCATAACAAATTTGATTCATGTCAATGAGCCCCAATGCATCACGCACTAGGTTTTTTGTCGTGTGGCTGAAGACGGGAACTGGTCAACGGAGGTTCTTATGACCACGGTTCGGCAAATCCTCGATGCCAAGGGCCACGATATCTACTTCGTCCGCCCCGATGACACTGTTCTGCACGCGCTCCAGATGATGGAAAGAAGAAACGTGGGCGCGGTGTTGGTCAACGAGGACGACAATCTCGTCGGCATATTCACCGAACGGCATTATGCCAGGAAAGTATTCCTGAAGGGCAGATCATCACCGAAGACGCTGGTTCGCGAGGTTATGGAACGGGACGTCATCTATGTGGAGCCGGGGCAGAGCGCTGAAGCTTGCATGGCCCTGATGACCGAGAAACGCATTAGGCACCTTCCGGTCCTGCGTGATGGACGTCTCGTGGGAGTGATTTCGATTGGCGATCTCATGAAAAGCATAATCGCCGACCGCGAACTCAACATCGATCAACTTGTGCGTTATGTGCAAGGCTGAAGGCGAACGGAGACCTTAGCTGTCTTATTCGCGAGCGGCTTCCCTATGAAATAGCAGGAGAACGACCGTGAGACCGGACGGGGATATCATTCTGATCACTGGTGCCAACGGCCGGATTGGCACCGCCGTGATGCGCGAATTGCGCAAGACCTTCTCCAACGTCGTCGGCTTCGATCTCCAGTCTCCGCCCGATCCGCCTGAAGGCTGCACCCGGATTCCGGTCGATATTACCTCGGATGACAGTGTGACCGAAGGACTTCGCATCCTTCGTGCCCATCACGGCGACCGCGTCGCCTCGGTGATCCATCTGGCCGCATATTACGATTTCATCGGTAAACCGAGCCCGATGTATGATAAGGTGACGGTCAATGGCACTAGGCGGCTGCTGGCCGGTCTGCGCGCTGGCTTCGACGTACAGCAGTTCGTCTTCTCCTCGACCATGCTGGTGCACAAACCCGGCGAGCCAGGCATATTCATCACCGAAGACTGGCCGATCGGCCCCACTTGGGCTTACCCCGAATCGAAGGTCCGCACCGAGGCGATCATCGCTGCGGAGCGCGGTGCAGTGCCGACGGTGATGCTGCGCTTTGCCGGGGTCTATGACGATGGCTGCCATTCGCCGCCTCTGGCGCATCAGATACAGCGGATCCACGAACGCCAGCTTGAATCGCATCTTTACGCCGGCTCAACCTCGCATGGCACAGCCTATGTTCATATGGATGACGTGGTGGAGGCGATTGCCCTTACCGTCGAGCGCCGCGCCAAATTGGCGGCAGAGACAGTTATCCTGATCGGCGAGCCGGACACGCTGAGTTATGACGAGTTGCAACACTCCTTCATGCGGCAGATCCATGACGAGTCTTACGAGGAGTTCAGTGTGCCGGGACCAATCGCCAAGATCGGTGCGTGGGTTGAGGACACCATCCTGGGCCAAAAACCCTTCATCAAGCCATGGATGATCGACCGGGCCAATGACCATTACGCGCTGGATCCGAGTCGGGCGAAAAAACTTCTGGGCTGGGTACCGAAGCACACCTTGCGCAAGACACTCCCGAAAATGGTGGCGATGCTCAAGGCCGATCCGCTGGCTTTCTATCGAGAGAACGGACTGGAGCCGGCCGAATGGATGCTGGCCAACGCGGAAGCGGCAAAACAGGAGCAGGGACGATGACAAACGATCATTCGGGCCGTGCCGGTCACGGTGCTGCGCCTCAAGCGGCAGTTAAACCGACCACAACCGCCGGCAAGACCTACGCCTGTCCAATGCACCCCGAGATAAGACGCAGCGAACCTGGCAGTTGCCCGATCTGCGGCATGACGCTGGTGGAAGAGCTCGCACAAAAAGCGGCCATACCTGCCGCGCAGAGCCACACGATGACGGCTATGACCAGCGGGATGAAGGACGATGCAATGGCCGGCACGGCAGCGGGCGGCATGGGCGACATGATGGGTGATGCGCACCGCGCGATGCTCTGGCCGCATTACGTGGCGATGATGCTGGGTTTCTGGATGATCACCGCGCCGTTCACGCTGGGCTACCTCAGCAATTTCGTACCCGACGTCAACCAGCTACGGGTGATGGCGGAACGCGGGCTGACGCCATTCGCGCATCGTAACATGGAAATGACCATAAGCGACGTGGTCAGCGGCGTTCTTATTGTGACCTTCGGCTATCTGTCGGCCAACGCCCAGCGGCGTTATCCATGGGCGCAATGGGCAAATGCGGTGGTCGGCGGCTGGCTGCTGCTGTCGCCCCTGGTGTTCTGGACACCACTGCCCGCGGCCTATGCCAACGGCACCTTGGTCGGCAGCGTGGTGATCGCCCTTGCCGTACTAATCCCGATGATGCCAGGAATGAGCATGGAAGGCATGATGGGCAAGCCCGAGATTCCGCCTGAGTGGGGCTATAATCCGGCAAGCTGGCTGCAGCGGGTGCCGATTGCGGCATTTGCGCTGCTCGGGTTTTTGATCGCGCGCTATATGACAGCCTATCAGCTTGGCCATATCGACAGTCAATGGGATCCATTCTTTGCCGGTGAAAATGGCCTGAACGGCACCGAGACGATCATCACCTCGTCGGTTTCAAAGGCCTGGCCGGTTGCCGACGCCGGGCTAGGGGCACTGGTCTATGCGCTCGAGATCGTGATGACCTTCATGGGCGGCAAGGATCGTTGGCGCACCATGCCGTGGATGGTGCTGGCGCTGGCGCTGCTGATCGTTCCGCTGGGGGTTGTCAGCATCTATTTTGTCATCATCCAACCAATCGTGATCGGCACCTGGTGCACGCTGTGTCTGGTCGCAGCACTGGCGATGGCGTTGATGATCCCGTTCTCGATGGATGAATTCGTGGCGATGGGACAGTTCCTGACCTACTCGCATCGCAAGGGCAAGCCGTTCTGGCGCACCTTCTGGACCGGCGGCGCTATGGAGGGTGGCAGCGACGACCACGCGCGCGGCGTGCTGGCCGCAAAGTCCCAGATGTTCGCGCAGTCGGCGCGCGGCGTCACCTTTCCCCCGGCACTGATGGCCAGCATCGCTATCGGCATCTGGCTGACTTTTACCCGGCTTGCATTCGGCAGCGGCGGCACAATGGCCAACAGCGACCATATGGTCGGCTTGCTGGTGGTGACATTCTCGATCATCGCCTTCGCCGAGGTGACACGCGCCGTGCGTTTCCTGAACGTTCCCGCCGGGGTGTGGCTGATCGCAGCTCCCTGGCTACTGGACGGCACCATATCGACGCTGGCACAGGGGGCCAGCGTCGTTGCCGGACTGTTGCTTGTCGCGCTCGCAATTCCGCGCGGATCTATCCGCAATTCATATGGGGGCTGGAATGTCTACGTGGTTTGAAACCGGCACGCATTGGGTCCGCCATGCGTTTGTCACAGTCGGCGTGCTGGTGGTCGGCGCCATGGTGGCGGCGGTGGTGGTGATTTATTCGGGCGTATTCAACGTGGCGGCGACGGTAGAGGATTCCGCGGCGCTGAAATGGTTGCTCATCACCGTTCGCGAGGCCTCCATAGCGACGCATTCGCGCGACGTTGCGCTGCCCAGCCCCGCTGTGACCGCGGATCGTGACAATGGCTTTCGCATCTTTCGGCAGCAATGCGCGATGTGCCACACGCCGGTTGGCCAAACGCCAAATCCGATGGCCGCCGGCTTTAACCCGCAGGCCCCCACCTTTGGTGCCGACGCTGACGACATGAGCGCTGAGGAACTCTTCTGGGCAACCAAGAATGGCATTCGCTTCACCGGTATGCCCGCCTGGGGCCCATCGTTCAGTGACAAGGAAATCTGGGACGTGACGGAATTTCTGATGACCTTGCCGAAAATGTCCGCCGCTGACTACGACGCTATGGATCGGCGCGTTCCGGCTGAACGCTGAAACGGATTGCGTTAAGCTTGGCCAGATCGTCAGCTACAATAGCTATTTTGGGGCGCATGGCGCGACTGATTCAGTAAGGACGCCACCACCAGCGGCTTACCCCAAAGGCGCGCGGCAGCAGAACGCTAATCATTAGTAAGCCGGGTGGGCCCCAAGCGCATCAGTCAGCGACTTGCAGCCTCGGCTGGCGGATTTTCGCCTGTTCGCGAACAGTCCCTAAGACAGCGCAAATCGTAAGAATGCGACGCGCCGGGCAAACTGCGGCACTGAGTTCGAATTGATTCGGATCAACGCTAGCCGGCGATAAAATGCACAGATTATTGGCCTTATGGAGATGGCGGCGTCTATGGCGGAGCCTACGAGCAAAAGGAACCGATGGGAGATGGGATGATGAACGTGCGTATATTATCCAATCTCGAATGCACGAGGTTGCTGGCGGCCAATCGTGTCGGCCATCTGGCATGCGCGAAGGACGGCCAGCCCTACGTCGTGTGTTTCAACTACGCCCATGCGGATAATCACCTCTATGCGTTTTCCTTGCCGGGCAAGAAGATCGATTGGATGCGGGCCAATCCCTTGGTATGCGTCCAGGTCGGCGAACACAGCCAAGGCCGCGGATGGAGAAGCGTGGTGGTCGACGGTCGCTATGAAGAACTCCCCGACCGGATCGGCCACCAACTTCAGCGTGATCACGCGTGGTCGGTGTTGAGCAAACATGCGGAATGGTGGGAGCCCGGTGCCCTCAAGCCAGTCACGCCTCCCCTTTCAGACAGTACGCCGCACGTTTTCTTCAGAATTCTCATCGAAGAAGTCTCGGGACGGGAAGCAAGTGAATAGCAGTCCTGCGCCAGGAATGAAACTACGGGCATATTGCCGAGATGGATCTTGGGTCAGGCCATCTAACGCGCGTATTAATGTGTATTCCTGAATAAGTCAGCAACGGACGTTGGTCTAGCAGAAAGCTTCGTACAACTGTCAGATATGCGCAAACCCGACGCTGGCTAACCGATCTGCCGCGAGCAATGACGCACCTCGAAACGCCTGATCTTTGATCACTATGACCACCACTTTTGCTCATCGTCTCAGTAACGGACTGCTTGTTCTTGCGCGCTCTTGTTGCGGCGGCATCATCTTACGAAGCTCTTTTCTGATATGACACTGCCACAATCCTGTTGAAGATGAGGCCACGATTCGGGCGCGATTTAGCTCACCATACACCAACGCCGCGCAACCACTTCCGACCAAACGATCTGTCGGCCTCACGTCGAGAGGGACGTAAAGATGGAGTTCAGTTTGATTCAGAACAAAGCCGGGCAGTCCACAATAGGCCAACGTGCCGGACACTAAGCCCCGGGAGTGCAGAATGGATAGCAAGATCGGCACGCACGCCTACTACTTCCATGAAAAGACCCCACTCCCTGTTGCCATCATACGGAAGGGTGCACCCGTTCCGACGAAAAGCGGAGCCGGCAGTATTTTCGGCTATAGCGATCGAGTCACTGTGCCATGGCGACGGCGCAGGAGAGAGCCTGCGAGGCATATTCAGGCGCAGCCTCTCGAACGGCCCAACTTGACAGCTTGCGTTTAGACAGACCTTTGGGAAATCGCCAAAAATCATGAGAAATCGTTCTACATCCGCAGGCGTACCGCTAAGCACGATGGTTGTGCTGATGCTGTCAGTTTTTACGGTGTCGATGGGTTATGGCATCATACTGCCCCTTCTCCCGTACCTGATCGAGCGGCTGCTCGGCCCCGGCGGCGATGCGGCCCAAGTTTCCCGCGCAACTGGCGTGCTGACGGGCCTTTATACGCTATCGCTCTTTCTCTTTGCTCCGGTCTGGGGGCATTTGTCCGACCGGTTCGGGCGCCGCGGCATTCTTCTGATCGGGTTGATCGGGTTCGGCGCGACCATGATGACCTTCGCCTTCATCGAAAGTCTGACCGCAGTTTATGCCGAGCGCTTCTTCAGTGGTATGTTCGCTGCTTCAGTCACACCGGTCGCACTGGCTGCAATAGGCGACCTCGCGGCGAATGAAGAAGCACGAGCCCGCCGCCTGACCTTTGTCAGTTTGGCCGGTATCGCAGGGTTTTTGCTCGGACCTATGCTGGGGGTCTTCATTGCCCGCGGCGCGGTCAACTTATTCCCTGTCGTCGGTGCGGCCGGGCCGCTTTCCCTCCCGTTGGCAGGGGCAGCAATCCTTGCGTTTCTCGTGGCGGGTGCTGCCACGATGACGGTGCCAGGAACGAAGCGCACCGATGCCACCCAACAGCGTGAGCAGCCTGCTTCGCAGGCGCCCAGGTGGCTCGTTCCCAAGCTTCTCTCCGTCTCTTTTATCGTCTCTGCCGGAATCGGCGTATTCGAAGTCGGATTGGCGCTTCGCGGGAAACAGGAACTCGGACTGACGCCATATCAGATCGCGATGATGTTCACCGAATGCAGCCTGGTGATGTTCGTCGCGCAGGCGATTGTGTTCTCGCCCTGGATCAAGCCCGAGACGACACGATGGTTCGTCGCGCCTGCCCTCTCAATCCTGGCAGCCGGACTATTCCTCGTTCCTCGCGCTTCCAACTTTGCGCTGATGCTTGGGGTGATTGGAGCAGTGGCAGCGAGCGCCGGTATTCTCTCGCCGATCTTGACTTACTGGATTTCAAGGAAGGCCGGCAACGCCCAGGGAGCAGAACTCGGCAAGCAAACAGCTGCGGCGAGCTTGGGGGCGGCCGTCGGATCGGCGGTTGGAGGCCTCCTCTTCAACGTGGCGTGGCTACCAAATGCCTCGTTCCTGCTCGTTACCGTTCTGACCTTGCTCGGTATCGTGCTCAGCCTAGGCCTGCCGAACCAGCTTGTGCCCCGAAGGCGCGGCAAATCCGGCGCGGACGACGGCCGCCCGATGCCCAAGCCACTCAATTCAATCCGTCGCCGAACTCAAACTTGAGAAGGAACATACGATGACCAAGAATGACGCAATCGTTGCTGTATTCACCGACCACCACGGAGCCGAGGCCGCGGTCCGCAAGCTCGCCAAAAGCGGGCTGGAGATGAAGCACTTCAGTATCGTCGGCAAGGGATACCACACGGAGGAGAAGGTTATAGGGTTTTACAATACCGGCGATCGGATCAAGTTCTGGGGCCAGAACGGTGCAATCTGGGGCGGTCTGTGGGGCCTGTTCTTTGGTGGAATTTTCATGACAGTTCCTGTTATGGGTCCTGTCGTGGTGCTCGGACATCTTGCCGCCATGGTATTCGCGGCAGTCGAGGGGGCAGTCGTCGTCGGCGGCCTCAGCGCGCTCGGAGCAGCCTTGTTCGGTCTGGGCATCCCCAAGGACAGCGTGATCCAGTACGAGGACGCCTTGAAAGCCGACGGGTTCCTGCTCGTGGCGCACGGCCCTGTCGAAGAGATGGCCCGCGCCAAGGCGATCCTTGAGACAACCGAACCGGTTCGTCTCGACCTGCATCAAGATGTGAAAGACATGGCGAAGCTACCTGGCGATCATCCTGAACATCACGCGACGACTTGATCGGGTGATCGGCTACTGTGTGTCCCCAGCACTGGAACTTTGGCGCCGCCGAAGCGGAGATCGATGAACCAACCGCGCCGTACGCCAGAAACTCTTGAAGCGAGAGCCTGACCCAATGTCTACTGATAAAGCGAGCCGCGAAAAGAAGAATGACAAGGCTGAGTTGAAGGCTGCTCAGATCCAATTGGTGAAGTTGGAACGCCACGTCATCGAAACCGGGCAGAAAATCTTGGTAATTATCGAGGGACGGGATGCTGCCGGAAAGGACGGCATCATCAAGCGGATTGTCCAGCACCTCTCACCACGTGAAGCGCGCGTGGTCGCCCTTGGAAAACCTTCCAATCGAAATCGCAAGGCGTGGTATTTTCAACGCTACGTCAAACATTTTCCGGTCGGTGGCGAGATCGTTCTATTCAATCGCAGCTGGTACAACCGGGCGGGGGTCGAGCGCGTTATGGGATTTTGCTCGAAAGGGGAATACGAGACATTCCTCAAGACTGCACCGATGTTCGAGGATCTTCTCGTGCACTGCGGCATCACGCTCGTGAAATACTATCTCGATATTTCGAAGGAGGAGCAGAAGAAAAGACTTAAAGAACGCCGCAATGATCCGCTGAGCCAGTGGAAGACCAGTCCCATCGACGAGACTGCTGTAAAGCACTGGGAGGACTATAGCGAGGCTCGCAACGAAATGTTGGCGCGAACCCACACGATTGCTGCGCCTTGGATAATCGTCAGAGCCGACGACAAACCGTTGGCCAGAATCAACCTTATCCGCGACCTGCTTACTCGGTTGGAATTCGAAGGGAAAGATCATCAAGCCGGTTTTCCGGATCCCAATGTTGTCTTTAGCTTTCATGAGGATGCAATCAGCAAAGGATTGCTAGCGAAATAAGACGCGGCGAAGCTAGACTCGCTGCGATCGATCTCCGGAAGAGTTATATGCGCCTGCTTGCATGGTGACACATTCCATCTCCGCCAGGTTGCTGGGCAGGTCACTGGTTCTGCACCATTTCCGAATGCAAGGACTTCCACTCATGGCGCACGATATGGATGTCGAGGCTAGCGCCCAGCCGACTGCCGTGTCGGTCGAGGCCACCGGCTTTCGCGACCAGCTAACGACAATCGGGCAGGCCCTGACGACGTCACCGGTGCGCAAGCAGCTGTTCTGGGCCTGGATCGGCATCGTTGCAATCATTGTCGCAACCTCGATCGGGCAGGTTCTGCTCAATCGCTGGAACCAACCCTTCTACGACGCGCTCGCGCGCCGTGACATGCAGGGCTTCCTGCGCCAGCTTCTGATCTTTGCCGCCATCGCCGGCGGGCTTCTGATGCTCAATGTCAGCCAGACCTGGCTCAACCAGGTGATGCGGCTGAAGCTGCGCGAGGCGCTGACGCTCGACCTGATTCAGGAATGGATGCGGCCGGCGCGCGCCTTCAGGCTCGCCAACGCAGGCGCCATCGGCGTCAATCCCGACCAGCGAATGCAGCAGGATGCCGGGCATCTCTCCGATCTTTCAACCGATCTCGGCGTCGGCCTAATGCAATCGCTCATCCTGCTGGCCTCCTTCGTCAGCGTCTTGTGGGGGCTGTCTTCGGGCTTCGTCTTCCATTTCGGCGGCAAGTCGCTGGCCATACCGGGCTACATGGTCTGGGCCGCAATACTTTATGCAGGCACCGCCTCTGGGCTGAGCTGGTGGGTCGGGCGGCCGCTCATCCGCCTCAACAGTGATCGCTACACGCGTGAAGCGGAGCTGCGCTCCTCGGTGGTCCGCGTCAACGAGAATGTCGATGCCATCGCGCTTGCTCATGGCGAGGCCGATGCGAAGCGGCAGCTTGAGCTCGACCTTGTCGCGGTGCTGGGCGCCATGCGGCGTATCTACAGCGCCCAGATCAACCTTTCGTGGGTCACCGACACCTATGGATGGATCACCGTCGTTGCGCCGATCCTCGTCGCATCGCCGGTCTATTTCGCTGGCGACATCAGCTTTGGCGGACTGATGATGGCAGTCGGCGCCTTCAACCAGGTCCACTCATCGCTGCGCTGGTTCATCAACAACATAGGCGCCATCGCCGATTGGCGCGCCACGCTGATGCGCGTCGCCGACTTCCGCATCGCACTTGTTGAAATGGATGTGCTCCACTGCACGGAAAGGCGCATCCAATTCGGCGAAAATCCAGACGGCAGCCTGACGTTCGAAAGCCTCGAGGTGGCCTCGCCGGATGGATGTACGAGGCTTACGGAACCACATGTCGAGATCAGCGCCGGCGAGCGGGTCATGATCACGGGAGAGCCGCGCGCCGGCAAGGCGCTGTTCTTTCGCGCCATTGCCGGTCTGTGGCCGTGGGGAAGTGGGCGCGTCGGCATGCCGGGAGGGGAAGTGCCTGCCTTTGTTCCTCGCACCCCCTATTTCCCGCTCGGCACGCTGCGCGACTTGCTCAACCACGCAGACGGCGCCGCCGAGATCGACGATGCTGATATTTCGGCGGTGCTCGCCGAGATCGGCCTTGAGCGCCTGTCGTCCTCGCTCGACCGTTCGGCGCGCTGGGAGCATGAACTGAGTGATGACGAGCAGCGTCTGCTTGCCCTTGCCAGGATCGCCTTGCGGCGGCCGAAATGGGTAATCATCGACGAGGCACTGGATACGTTCGACGGTGCGACACTGAGGCAGGTCCTGTCAATGCTGGAGAAGCGTCTCGCCGGTGCCACCATCCTGAACATCGGCCGTGGCCAGCACAACCCTCAGTTCTTTCCGCGCGCCTTGGACATCGTGAAAGACGCCAGAGGGGCGGCTCTCAACCCGGCCACTATCAGGGCCGGTGCGATCGAACCGCCACCGCCGGCCACTGTCGCCCATCGAAAGAAGTAGCCGGGTCCACGCATCCAAGTGATTTGGCGCAGCCAGGAAAGCGAACGTCATGGTGATCAGGTTAATTGCTCCCGCAATACGGCGAACTGCGGCGTGCCTGGTCGCCTGGCAGTCGGATCCGAAGTCCGCGAAGTCGCGGTTGCTGCCCTGTGACCACGGGCCGCCACCGCCGCTTCAACGCCTGACAACGGCTGCGTGCCGGTGCGCATACACAAGAAGAGGCTGCATATGATGCGCTGGCTTGGGGACGGGGGCAAGATTGTCGGACGCGATCGCACTGTTGATCGACGGCTGGCGAGGAGATATCAACGGAACCTATTCAACGGCGGGCGCGAGGTCGCGCGCACATCCGGCGCGATGACAGCGGCACAGATCGTCAGGTGGGTTCGCGACCACCTGACGATGGCCGCGACCTGAAAGCCGTCCCATGGAATCGCTCATCGCCCGGCTCGGACTAGCCTTGGCAATAGGCCTGCTTGTCGGACTGGAGCGCGGATGGCGGGAGCGGGACGCACCCGATCGCAGTCGGACGGCAGGCATTCGAACGTTCGGCATATCCGGCCTGCTCGGCGGCATTGTCACGGCACTGGCCAACGCGCTCGGCGCGGCTTCGGTGCTGGTCGGCGGCTTCATCGCCTTTGCCGCGATCTTCGCCTGGTACAAGGCGCGTGAAGCGGCCCGTGACGATGACTTCAGCGTCACAAGCGTCATGGCCGGTCTTGCTGTTTTCGCGCTTGGAGCGTTTTCCGTGGCCGGCGACTACCGGGCCGCGGCTGCTGGCGGCGCAGCACTCGCGGCGGTCCTCGCCAGTCGCGGGATTCTGCATGGCCTCCTGAAGCGCCTGACCTGGATCGAGCTTCGTTCGGCCCTGATCTTGGCGGTGATGACCGCCATCATTCTGCCCTTGCTGCCGGACCGCACTCTGGACCCGTGGGGCGGTTTCAATCCTTGGGAGGTCTGGTTTCTCACGGTGCTGATTGCCTCGATTTCGTTCGCCGGCTACGTAGCCGTTCGCGTCCTCGGCAGCACTCGCGGCCTGCTCGTCAGCTCGCTCACTGGCGCGATCGTCTCCTCCACCGCTGTTACTATGGCACTTGCTCGCGACGCAGCCGCTTCCGCAGGTAATCCCTTGCCGCTCGCGGGCGCCGCTTCGCTTGCCGCGATGGTTTCGATCTTGCGCGTTTGCGCTGTGGTTCTGGCCATCGAGCCAGCCGCATTGGTAGTGGTCGGCATGCCTGCGTTTGTCGCGTCGTTAGCATTCGCCATGTGCGGAACGCTCCTGCTGGCCCGCTACGGAGGGGATCACGAAAAGGGCACGCCGGCGCGGAATCCATTTGAGTTGGGCCCGCTGCTGTTTTTTGCGCTGCTTTTCGCGATCGTTTCCACCGCGAGCGCGGCTTTGGCCGCTCAATTCGGCGGACGCGGCTTACTGGCGAGCTCGGCGCTTTCTGGTACATTCGACGTCGATGAGTCGGTGCTCAGTGCGCTGCGCCTGGTCAAGTATTCGGTCTCAGTCAAGGCGGTCGGGCAGGCGGTGCTGGCGGCACTCGCGGCAAACGCGATCGGCCGCCTGTCGCTAGTGGTATTTTCCAGTCCAGTGAGGTTTTGGTTCCCATTGGCCGGCATCACCCTGATCGCCGCGACCGCTGGCTACCTCGCCATGCTACTGCTGAGGCTCTGATCGTGCAGGAGCGCGTAAGATTGCGAATCAAGGGCCAAATCCGGCTGTCGCGTTATGAACTGCCTCAAAGGAGTTCGCCAGCTTGCAGGACCTCACCCCAAAATTCAGGCACATTCGGCTGCTGCTTGCCCGCGAAAGGTCGCATCCGGAGCGGGATCGCGAGGAAGACTGTGACGTCCTCATCCCCTTGAATAGCAGAGTCGGATCGACCGGCTGAGTGGAAATAGCATCGGGCCGCCTGTCGCGTCCGTCGTTCGCACGGGTGAGGAGGATATGATCGGCCGCTTGCGGCGCAAGCCGGGCGGGCGATGGCATTTCGATTATGCCGAAGGTGATCGCGATGACGAGATCGGTTCCTATCTCGGGCGAGGAACGCTTCGTGCCTGGTGAATATGTTTCGGTCAAACGCAGCGGAGCCATGCATACCTACCAGGTAGCGAGGGTCGAACGGCCGTAAAGCCTTGAGGCGAGACGTCTAGAGGGCTATGCCGAGCGCGTGGAACGGTCTCGATCAGCTTCCGTCATTCAACCCAGCTGAACGGCCGCGGCTGGGCGCTTACAATCGAGCGACAACTTCCCTGAGACCTGAGACCAAGTTCCACTCTGCCCTTTATGCGACTTTTCGAGCACAGATGGTGAACGCCGAAGCTGCTGCGTCGTCCGAGGAGAAGCATCTACGGGCGGCAATATACCCCTCGCCTGGGGGCGTCACCTGCAAACTGCTATGCGGGGCGACATTGGGCCAGATTCAACCGCTGCGCATACACCTCCGAATCCAGCTAGACACCTGGCGAATCCAACCTGTAGGCCGTTTGGCTTCCGGTTTCTTTTCTACGTATCTTCGAATGTCGAAGCTCAGATCGCCGACCGCCGCCGGCGGGTAATGCGGGCAAGAAGGCGCTGACCAACGCCGGAACCGGTCGGCCTCCGAGACCAGGCCGGTATTGCCGTCAAACGTGAGATAGGCACCTGCCCTGGCCCGTCGGTTCCATGGCGTGACCATCTGAACGACCAGTCCTACCGCCAGCGAGGCGAGAACACCGTTGGACCACACCACCTGCGGACGCCCGCCGGCAGCGCCATACTTACGGGCTTCCTCGGCCAACGCCTCCTCGGTGACAATGCCAAGGCAGCGCAGGCACGGACTACCCGGCTGAGACAGGACAACCTGACCAGCGACGAGATGTCCGTGCCCAGCTTCAAGCTTGTGTACGTCCATGCCCTGGTCGATGTATGGGATGAGGAAGCGTCGGCAGAAGGCGTCGAGCTCGTCCTTGCCCCGCACGTTGTCGAGGCCACCCACGATGACGTCGCAGCACTTGAGCGCGTCACCCACGAGCTGCCACTGCTTGCGATAGATTTCGACCCGGGCCTTCGGATTGATGGCCTTGATCATTCGCCTCATGATCTCGACCTTGACCGCGCGCTTCAGCACGTACCACCACGTGCCGCCGATCAGCCTGTTGAGATTGGTCAACGAAATGCGGTCCTCGTCCACCAGCACGAAGTTGCCGATGCCGACATGGGCCAGTTGCTGAGCAACATGCGAGTTGCCTCCGCCGAGGCCCACCAAGCCGACGGTCACTTCACCCAATCGCCGTTCGCTCTGCGGGCCCAAAAAGCTCTGACGATCAAGCCAGCTCATATTTCGCACTCCATTGCTCGACGACCGGTTGGTCGACGCGGATGAAACGGTCGATCGGCACGGAACGCTTGCCGGGCTCAAGCCACAGCAACCCAGTTGCGCTGTCGTTGCTCAAAACCAGCAATCCATGCGGCATTTTCGGGCACGACTGGAAAAACCCAGGCACGAACGTGTTGCCACTCTCAAGATCTACGCCGCTGAAGCGCGGAAGGCCGCGACCACCGTGGGTATGGACATGGAGGAGGGTCGAAGCCGGCCGATAGGCTGCCTGTGCGGCTTTGCGCATGGCGTCAGAGCCAATCCTTGCGCCGACACCGGGAGCGACTTCGTAGTCTTCGTCGTCGACCGGCATGTAGTCGCGAACCAACAGCAACAGGCCATCTGGCGCTCTGGCCGCGCCTGCCGTCAGGAAGCCGACACGCTCGTGCGCGAACAAGTGCGGCCTTGCGAGATCGCGCCGGACCTGGTCGAGCACCGGACCGGCGATCTTGAGGCTTACTCTCATTTGAGCTGCCCCAGATGGTTTGCGAGGATTTCTGTCCAGGGCAACGACGGCGGCACATTGTTGAAGGACATCGCGTGCCATGCGCGGCCCATGATCTGGTGGACCGTCCAGTTCTGACCGCGGTTCGGGAATGGCTTCGAAAGGAAGAGCCGCGTCGTGTAGCTCGAATGGCCGCGCGGGCAGAGCAGGCCGTCTACCGTCACGGTACCACCGTTGTGTAGGACGTTCATGTTCGGGAGAAAGACGAGGGGTTGGCCCCCCTCGTCCCACAGTTCTGCCAGGCGATTGATCCGCCGCAATGCCGCAAGTTGGAGCTGGGCGGTCATGACGACTGCCCCACCGGCGGATGGGAGGCAAATTCCATCCCGTCCTTTACCTTCAGGCGCTCGCCCGGAGCCATCTCACGGAAGACGCCATCCGAGCCGATGATGTCGAGCTTGTAGCCAGGGGGAACTCCGAAGACGCTCATCAGCTCTTCGGTGGTGTAAACGCGGCGCTCGAGTTCGAACTCGACGTCGCCGCCGTAGATCACTGTCACCGTCTTCTTGTGCTTGCGCAGCTTGAAGCGCTCGACCTCATCGCCGCCGATATTGACCTCGTCATCATCGTCGAAAATCTGGTCGAGGCCCGGGCGCTCAAGGATCAGCGCCAGCTCGTCACCGGCGCCGGCAAGAAACTTGATCTGCGAGGCGATCAGCTTCTTGCGCGGCCACTCCATCGCCAGGCCTTCTACGAAGAAGCGGTGCGTGACGCCGCCTTCCAGCACGAAGAAGCGGTTGACCTTGCTCTTATCCAGCTCAGACGTTTCGGTCGGGCGCAAGGTTTCCAACTCGCCCGTCTTCAGATGCCGCAACACGACGAAGTCTTCGACGGGATGCTTGCCGACCGACATGGCGACCTGTGCGCCTGTGATCTTGGCGTCGTCGAACGTGACTGCGGCGAAGTCGAAGTTCTTATCGCCGATCTCGACTTCGAACGTAGCGTTGCCGTGCTTCCGGTCGCCGTCGGCGTTCATCAGAATCGTTTCCATATGCTCTCTCCATTTCAGAGCGCACGGACAAACGCTCCAGACCTTGACGAAATCCCGGAAGGGACAGATAGTTCTGATTCAGTCCGTTATGAGACTGTACATAATCGGACTAGATTGCCAAATCAAGTCCGATTTGACACTCATCGAGGAGCCCGATGGATACGAAGAAATGGACAGCACCCACAGAACAGCCTCACGGGGCACAGCCCACCCCCCTCGACTTCTTCTTCAAACTCGCGGAAATCTGGGACTTGAGCACCGATCAGCAGATCAAGCTGCTGGGATCGCCGGCCCGTTCGACGTATTTCCGTTGGCGTAAAGATGGCGGCGACGTTTCTGTGGATACGCTCGAGCGGATCTCACACTTGGGCTCTATCTATAAGGCCCTTACTATCCTGCTCGACTCACCTGATGCTGCCGTGAAGTGGATTCGCCGACCAAACCGATACTTCGAAGGAACGTCCGCCTTGGACATTATGCTGAACGGGAATTTGAGCGACATTATTAGGGTAAGACAATACGTCGATGCCCAACGCGGAGGGTAAGTTTGGAATATCCGCAGATCGCAGTCGACGGGCACTATCGCCGGTTGATCCCCTCAAAATATCCTACGATCGACATCTACGAGAAATTCGGCTCTCGGGAGATGCAGGCGCTTGCCGCCGAGCTCGAGACGATCACCAACCCGCGTCTTGCCGCCAAGTCTCGGATTACCGGTGGGAACATATCTGCCGATTCCAGTTCGCCGAAGCTTCAGAACTGGAACCACGCACCCTTCTCCTATCCCATGCCGGAAGGGACGCACTTCCTGCCGCCCCCCTATTCGGTCATGGAGCTGGCATCCGACGAGCGCGGCGCTCTCGCCAGAGCGATCATTAGACGTGAGGAGTTTCTTTCTCGCACCGATGAGCCGGTCTGCGGCGTTGACATGCGGATGATAACCAACAAAGTCGTGGGAAGCTTCGTCGACCTGCGCGGGGTGGCCCAAGACACTTCTCAGGCCGCCAGATGGAAGATCGGCTGGCGCTTGTACGAGGATGGCGTTAATGGCGTCATCTTCAACATGGCCGAATTGCCCGGCAGCGAATTCATCAGCATCTTCAACGATGACGTTCTTCTGGAGAAGGGCGTGCAAGGCGCCCATTACCGGTTCCGTTGGGACGGCCAGCGGATCGGTCGCCTTTATGACTTCGGCGCTGATCGAGACATAGATCGTAGCGAAATCATCCCGCGGCCGATGGCGGCTGCATAGATGTTCACCCGCGAGACGCTGGTTGTCGATGGCCCGTTGGCATTTCGCAGTCAGCGCACCGCGGCGGCGCGCGAGTGCAGGCTTGGTCGTGACATCCTGACGCTTCCGTTGCTTGCAGCCCGCCTCGCCGGCGGGTTCATAACTCCTGCGGGCACGGATGTTCTCTACCCAGCCATTCAGGCGGCATTAGCCGCAGGCGGTTTTCACGACATCGGCCGCGTTGCGAGCCTGCCAGGTATGCCCCGAGCGCTCCTTCAGTCTCTCGACGCCGCATGGCGGGCCGATATTGACCTATCCTCTCTTCCTCAAGAGGTCGGCCGCTTCGCCGATCTGCATCTGGTCGAGAAGCGCATACGCGACCATCTCCCTCCATCCCGACTGCTTCACGGCGACCTGCGCAACGAAGCGCTCGCGCGTGTTTCCCTAGCGAATGTCCTGCTTGGACCGGTAACACTCGCCGGGATCGTCGACGTCGACCCCATATGGCGCCCCTTGCTAAATGCGATTGCGCGTTTCACCGAGGTGGCGTGGGATATGCCGGGAAAAGTCGAATGCGGATGGTTCGACGGCAACGCGCGCAGCCGAGCACCGTCCAGCCCATCGCGGTTGACCGCGGAGGTGAGCGCCGACCCCAAATCCGAGGTTGTAGAGGCGTTGCGATGGGTGCGTGAGCTTCTCGCATCGGGCGAGGTGAAGGCCGAGCAAATTGCCATCGCGGCAACGGCGACGCCAGATTGGGATGAGCATTTCCTTGCCTACGCACGCGATGCTGCTCTCCCGCTCCATTTCTCCCACGGCGTCCCCGCGCTCAGCACGCCGGACGGGCAAGCATGTGCGGCGTTGGCCGACATCCTGATCAGCGGGCTTAGCCAGGAGCGCGTCTGGAGGCTTTTCAGGCGCCTGCCGGCTCGGCCCTTCGTGAGTTCTCTTCCGGAAGACTGGTTCACAGCGATACCGCGGCGTGCTGGCCTCAAGACCCTCGACCAATGGCGTCAAGCTCTGGCGGCGGCCCGGCCGCAGCGCCAGACGAACGACCTCGCCGAACGCATTCTTCTCCCGCTCCTGGAACTTCTCGCGCGCGGGCCCAATGCGGGCCGGGAAGCGGGCTCGCTGCTGCTCTCAGGTGCAAGTTTAGCCATGTGGAACGAGGCGTTGAGAAGCACACCGCCTCACGCTGTCGCACTTTCTTTGCAGGCCTTGCGGGTGAGCGACGGTCGCGAGCCTGCCAACAGCGTGGTGTGGTGCCCTGCGTCCCATCTGGCGGCGTGCCCGCGACCGTTCACCCGTTTGCTCGGCCTGACGAGCCGATCATGGCCACGCTTCGAGAACGACGATCCCCTTATGCCGGACCATCTTCTCGACCGGCGCAGGCTTCATCCGGTCACGACGGCCGAACGTGATCGGCAGCACTTCGAAGTCATTCGGGCTGGAACGCGCGACGCGTTAGTGTTGTCGCGGCCGGAGCGGAGTGCGAAGGGCAGCCTCCTGTCACCAAGCTCACTATGGCCCGCGGACGAGATACTTCATAAGCGAGATCGCATTCCCCGGCATGCTTTCAGCGAGGCGGACCGCCTCTTGGCCCGGCCACGCGACGCAGCGCAACTCGAGCACGTACGACAGAGCCAGCTCTGCTGGCGAAATTGGCAATGGAACTCTGCGTTGACACCCCATGACGGCTTGGTGGCACCAGATCATCCGGCTATCGTGACCGCTCTGTCTCGAACCCAATCGACAACGTCGCTCCAGCGTCTGCTGCGGGATCCCCTCGGCTTCGTGTGGCGCTACGCGCTTGACTGGCGTTCGATCCGCCTGGAGCCCGAACCGCTCCAGCTCGACCCGATCGCCTTTGGCGAGCTCGTACACGAGCTGATTAGCGGTGCAATCTCCAGCCTTGAGCCGAAACCCGGGTTTGCGCGTGCAAGTCCGGAGGAAATCGAGGCTGCCATCGCGGCCGCATCGGCGACAATCTTGAATTCGTGGCCGCTGCAACGCTCGGTCCCACCGCCCGTTCTCTGGCGTCATACGGTGAAAGAGGCGGCTCGACGGACATCCAAGGGACTTGCTTCGGATGATCCCACCAGGGCCGACACACGTAGCTGGAGTGAAATACCGTTCGGCCAGGAACAGCCTGTGGCGGCCCAGCTGCCATGGGATGCGACGGCCAAGATCCCAATTGCGGAGGCAGGTCTCGTCTATGGTGGCCGGATGGATCGGCTCGACATCCGCGCATCTGGCGACGGTGCGCAGATCACCGACTACAAGAGCTCCAAACCGCCTCCGAAGAACCAGCGCATCACCCTTGGCCAGGGACGCGAGCTGCAGCGGGTCCTATACGCCATGGCGGTCCGAACACTTCTTCCTGAAGTCAGGACGATTGTCGCCAGGCTAATCTATCTCGCTGACGATCCCGCGAAATTCGAATTGAGAGGTGACGAGCTCGACAGCGCCATCACCGAAGCGACGAGCTATCTCGTCGCGGCGGTCGGGATCGTTCGCAGCGGACGGATCGCGCCACGCTGGGAGCAGGACGTTCACTATGACGATATGCGCCTGGCGCTTCCGGCGGACCGCGAGAGCTACCTTCGCCGTAAGAGCTCCGAATTCCGCGCGGCCAACCAGAAGCTCGGCAAGCTCTGGAATTCCAACACATGACGCTGGTCGACCAGGAGAACCGTCGGCGGGCGATGACCGATTTCAACTCTATCCTCCTGGTCGAGGCCGCCGCTGGAACCGGCAAGACCTCGCTGATGGCGGGGCGTGTCGCGATGATGCTCGCCAGCGGTTATCTGCCTGGGGATATAGCGGCGATCACTTTCACCGAACTCGCGGCAAGCCAGCTCAATCGTCGCATCAAGGAAACGGTGGACGCGCTGTTGGCGGATGCGATACCGGCATTCCTCAAACCGGTGCTGCCAGATCGACTGACATCCGCCCAGCGTGCAGCGCTCACGGCTACGGCCCCTCGGCTTGACGAACTTACAGCAACGACCATTCACGGCTTCTGCCAGGCGATCATTCATAGCCATGGCGTTCAGGCCGGATTGGACCCCGGTGCGCGTATCGTTGATGCTACGATCGCGGATGGGCTCTTCCTTGGCGAACTTTCCGCGTGGTTTTCGCGGCGCCTCGGCGAGCGTGCGGTCGACGATGACCCTATTGTCGTCCTCGCCGAGCAAATCCCGCTTCAGGTTGTAGATCTGATGCGAGAGCTCGCCCTGCTCCGCAGGAAACACCCCGACGCGACCCCGATTGCGCCACCGGCGGACGGGCGTCCAGACATCGTATTCCTCCAGGCCGTCGATGACTTCGACAGGTGGCAGGCGAGTATTGGTGACCAAGGTTGGCCGCGAGAAATCGCTCTGGAACTGCAGCGACTGGCTGCGCGATACAAGAACGCATTTGAGCGGCCACCGGATTTCGCAACGCTTTGGAAGCTCTGCGACGCAGGTCACTCACGGCTATTCACCAGCAAAGGGCTTCAACTCAAGGCCTATGGCGAAGCCGCCGAGGTCCTCGGTGCCTATCGCGAAGAGACGGCCAGCGATCTTACCTTTCAACGCTACCAGGTCGTCAGCGACGCCTGGAACGAGCTGATCGGTCACATCGCGAGCAGATTGGTCTGTGAACTGTCATCGTCACTGGATCTGCTTCTCGATAACTATGAGCGCCAGAAGCGGGCGGCTGCGGTGCTCGACTTCGATGACCTGCTCCTCCATGTGCGTACATTGGTCCGCGACCACGAAGAGGTACGCCGCGCCATTGGGCAGCGTTACAGGTATATCCTGGTTGACGAATTTCAGGACACCGACCGCATTCAGAACGAGATTTTGTTCTCTATTGCTGCGAACGACGATCGTCTGGAGCGTTGGGAAGACAGCCGATTGCGGCCGGGATCGCTGTTCCTCGTCGGCGATCCGAAGCAGGCCATCTATCGCTTTCGCGGCGCCGATATCGAGGCCTATGAACTCTCTCGTCGGCTAGTCAGCGCGCAAGATGACGGCACCGTCATCGACGTCACTGCGAACTTCAGATCTCAGAGTCCCATCATCAAGCATGTGAACACGTGCTTCGAGGGGGTCTTTGGCAAGGGCTCGCAGCCCAGATATGTCGCTCTTGCCCCGACGATACCAGATCGCTCTTATCCCGTGCCGTGCGTGACAAGATTCACGGTTCATGTGGAGACCGAGGGACGCATCTACGCGGACATGTTCCGGGAGGCAGAGGCGGAGCGGGTTGCCGACATCTGCGAGCGCCTGATCGGCAATGTTATGATTCCGCGTGCGGATGGCTCCCTCACTCCCCTTCGCGCTGGGGACATAGCACTTCTTTCTCCGGGCCATACCGAACTCTGGCGCTATGAGCGCGCGCTGGAGAAGCGTGGCCTTTCCCTCTCTTCCCAGGCAGGCCAAAGCCTTATGCGGCGCCAGGAAACGCAAGACATGCTGGCACTGCTCCGCGTATTGGCGGACTCATCCGACACGCTCGCTTTCGGCGCGTTCATGCGCGGACCACTGGTCGGGCTGACCGAACAAGAGCTTCTCGATATCACCGCCGCCCTTCCTCCCGTCGAAGGGCGGCCCAGCTTCTTCAATGCGAGAACCGATGCCACCCTCGTGCGGCATCCGCTTGCAAGATCGATCCTGGAGCAGTTGCAGCACCTGAGGCGCCGAGTGTCGATCTCGACACCGAGTTTGATCCTGGCGGAGGCTATCGAACGCCTGAACGCTCGGGTGATCGTGGCGGCCCGGCACCGGAACCGGAACGCGCGTGCGATCGCGAATCTCGACGCATTGATCGAACGCGCGCGAAGCTATGGGGTCTCAGGGTTGCGCGCGTTCGTGCGTGACCTCCAAGCCGATTGGGAGCGGAAGGCAAGAGCACCCGAAGGGCGCATCGACGCAGCCGAGCATGCCATCGAGGTCGTAACCATACACAGCGCGAAAGGGTTGGAGTGGCCCGTCGTGATCCCCGTCAATTCGACGACAGAGCTCTATCGGCCGGATCAGTTTGTGCACCGGCAGTCGGACAACAGCTTGCACTGGATGCTTGGAGGCGTGTCTCCGCCGGACCTGGCAGCGGCGCGCGCCGAAGAAAGTCAGGAGGACGCCAATCAGCGCGAGAGAATCTGGTACGTCGCATGTACCCGCGCGCGCGACCTGTTGATCCTTCCGCACATCCCGCAGGCTTCGAAAGGCTCGTGGTTCAGTTCGATCGATCTTCGGCAGCTCGATCTCCCAGAACTGAACGTTTCGGACTTCGTGGCCGCCGACGCCCGCCCAGAAAGCACCAGCCGCAATGAGCAGACGGCAAGTGTCTTCGCCTTGGAACAGCGGAAGGTCGACGAGAGCGCTCCGTCGATCGTCTGGCGCCGCCCGAGCGACCATGATCAGGATCGCCCCGATGGTCTGCTCGATCCCGTCATCGCCACCGACACACCGGGGCAAACTGTAGAGGTCACGGGTGCGGGCGCATTGCGTGGAATTGTCCTGCACAAGCTCATGGAGGAGTTCCTCACCGGCGAGCTTGCGACTGAAGGTGAAGCAGTGGTTGCCCGAGCGCGCGCTCTGCTGGGCCAACTTGTAACGGAGACCGACGAAGAACCCCGACCGGACCCATCGGAAATGGCAGGTTGTGCCTTGCGGGCGATCGCTTTGCCGGAGGTCGCAGTGCTTCGTCCCTGGCTGGTGCCCGAAGTGGCGATTTGGGCGCCAGGCGAGGGTTTTCTCCTCGCAGGCCGCGCTGATGCGCTCGTAGTCAAAACAGGAAAGGTCGAGGTGGTGATTGATTGGAAGTCAGATATCAACCCCTCCCCCGCGATTCGAAGCGATTATGCCGGTCAGCTGAGAGACTATCTAGCTGCAACGGGTGCTGACCAAGGGATGCTGGTATTCCTGACTCTCGGCGAAATCGTTTTGGTGGCGGGTCAAGCGCGCCAACCCAATGATCTCGGTGTGCTGCAGTAGGTCGATCGCGCATTGCCTCGCAAGACCGAGGGAATGCCTGGCTCGGCTTGCAAGATGGGGGCCGTCTCATACCCGGTTCGTTTGTCAGAACGGCAGCCGATCTTGCCCGGATAGCCGTGCTCAAGCTCACGTAGGCGATTGGCGGTGGTGCGACCCGGCTACGGACGCAGTACCACGGCTGGATTGTGTGTTGGACTCAGTGCCGAGATTGCCTGGCCTTTGAAATCTGAGAGCCGGCGCGCGTGGGGACGTTTGACTGCTAGGTCAGGCCCACAATCGTAAAGCCGTAGATGCGGAATCCCGACCCTGTTCAGTCACGCTCGCGGCGCATCGAATCGATATCATATCGCAACGAACTTCCTTGCAATGCATCATATTTTGATATAAACGCATCAAACACACGATCTAATGCAACGACGCGCACAGGATGAAGATGGACCACTTCACAATCGTGCAAGCGCTTTGCCGTGCCGCAATCGCCGATGCTTCGCCGGCCTTGCGCAAGCAAATCGAGCGTTTGCGTGACGCCTTGACTAAGGACGGGGATTCAAAGCAGGCGGCCGCACTGACGAGCATCCTGACAACGGCGGATCGAACGAAGGAACTTTCGCCGAGCCGCATTGAGCGTTCGAAAGCTCAGATTCCTGGCGAGCTGCTGAGTCGCAACACCCCTGTTCCTGTCGATCGAGAGACGGCGGCACCGCTGGCAGACGTGATCTTCCCGGCGGACATTCAACCGGCTGCGCCGCTGTTCAATGCGACAGTCAGCCAAGCGATCGGCACCATCATCGAGGAATGGGCCAATTTCGATGCCTTATCCGAAATCGATATCCGGCCATCGAAGACCTGCCTCATCTATGGCGCGCCAGGCACCGGCAAGACGCGGTTGGCGCTGTGGATGGCTCACCAGCTTGATTTGCCAGTCGTACTGGTGAAGCTGGACGGCCTCGTGTCGTCTTTCCTGGGAACCACAGCCCGTAATATCGGCAATCTGTTCACATTCGCGAACCGCCATCGTTGCATCCTCCTGCTGGACGAGTTCGACGCGATCGCGAAAGTTCGCGATGACCCGCAGGAGGTGGGGGAGATAAAGCGAGTCGTGAACGCGCTCCTCCAGAACCTCGATGCACGCCGGGATGTTGGTTTCACGATCGGGATCACCAATCATCCCAAGCTGCTCGACACGGCAGTCTGGCGGCGGTTCGAGGTCCAACTCGAAATCCCCAAACCGGACTTTGAGATGCGAAAGGCGATCGCCGCGTTTTTTATGCCGCCTGTGAAAGCGCCCGACATCCATTTGCGGCTGATTGCGTGGTTCACGGAGGGATCGACAGGGGCAGAGATCGAGTCTCTGGTGCGCACGTACAAGAAGGCTACCACTGTTCGAGAGGAAGACAGACGGGGACTGCTCGACACCTTGCGCCAGTTCGCCACGTTGAACGCTGCCCGGGTTCAGAGTGAGCGGCGCGCGCTGCTGTTCGACGATTCAAGCAACTTGTTTCGCGCGATGCGGGACGATCCGATCCTTGGCTTCTCAATGGCCGACATTGGCGAAATCGCCGGCAAGGACAAGTCGACAGTGAGCCGCCAACTCGGCCGAACAACCAAGTCCAGTGACGGCGAGGTAGCGAATGGCTAGCCCGATCCAGATCGTCCTCAATCCAGAAAACTACGAAGAGGCACGGGAAGCTGGTGGTGGCGGCGGGCGAAAAGATTTCTTCGCGCATCGCGATGCCGAATTTGTGGCACATAGAAACGCCTTGCTGGGCCAGCTCGACACGATCTCCGGCGTGCTCAGCGCACAGTCGCAAGGAGACGTCGGCTATGTGAAGGTCATCCTGCGCCGCGAAGCATGGGCTAAAAGTCACCGGCCTGTTGCAAGCCTCTTTCGCGACAACCGCACGCCTGTCGTGGGCGGGGGTGATCTCGGCGTCATGATCGTCGAAGCCAGACCCGACGCGCTCCGGCAAGTCGCCGCCGAAATTGCAAGGGCCGAAACCTACACCGAGATGCGGTTCAACGAACAGAAGCAAAAGGATGAGCCAAATCCGTCCGCGCGAAAGAGCGAGACAGGTGCGATCGACCGTATCGAACTTTATGGGCCGGCTGACCGTCGCAGCTTTTCGGTTGAGGAGGCCGTAGCTTGGCTTTCAAACCCGATGACCGGAAGCGGCTATCAGGTTGAGCTGTTCGATAGCCCCCCGCCGCGCTCCGAGTGGGATCGCCTCGACGCCGGTCATCGTCGCCTCGCAGAGAGTTTTGTCGCAGGTTTCAATGCCCTCGAACACGGACTCTCGGTCGAGCGCCTGCAAGGTCATCGGAACAAGCAGCCGATCCTTTCGGTTCGGCTCGACCAATCGAGCTATCAACCTGTCCTGCGGTTGAATGAGACGCCGGTCGGCGAGCGTCGCCGCGAACTGGCTGTGTTTAATCCCGACATCGATCGCCATGCACGGCTTCTCGCCTTCCTTGACCGCCATCCACTGGTCCGGCGAATCGAGCTGCCTGGCATCGTTGTTCGGGCTACCAGTCCGTTCGCGCCAACCCAGCGTATTCGACCAACCGATGTCGCCATTCCTGTCCGTGACAGCCGACGCACTCATCCGCGCATGGGCATCATTGATGGCGGAATCGGTGACGCGCTGTCGGACTGGGTGATTGATCGTTGGGACATCCTCGCCGACGAAGACGTCGATCTCGCTCATGGCACGTTCATCGGTGGCCTGGCTGCGGTAGGTGGCGCACTCAATGGCGTGGAAATCTGTCCGGAGCCGGACGGCACAGAGTTGGTCGACGTTGCCGTCTTCCCGAACGAGCGCAAGGCGGGCGCCTTCGCGTCCTACTATCCGGACGGCCTGCCGCAGTTTTTCGACGAGATGGAGTCAGCTGTCTCGGATGCCCGCGCCCGCCACGGAGTGCGGGTGTTCAACATGAGCCTCAATATCCTTCAGCCGGCCGCACCGGACCGATACAGTCCCCACGCGGCGCGGCTCGATCAGATTGCGGAGGCCAACAATGCTGTGGTCTTCATTTCGGCCGGCAATATCCAACCCCAGGATCTCCGCGCCGAGTGGCCCGCAGATCCCACTGCAGCTCTCGCTAGCCTGGTCAACGCCCGCAATGACGGCTTGCTCACGCCTGCGGAAAGCGCCCGCAATGTCGCTGTGGCCGCTCTCAATCCGCCCGGGCATGACGGCTGTGTGCCCTTTGCACCAACGCGTTTCAGTCGGCGTGGGCCGGGCCTCCGCGCCGGGGTGAAGCCGGATCTCGCTCACGTCGGTGGAGCAGGCTCTCAGAATTCGCTTCTCGGGCACGGGCTGTTCTCGATCCTACCCGACGGAACGATTATCGATGGGTGCGGCACGAGCTATGCCTCGCCGCTCGCTGCGAAAACTGCCGCGGTGCTCGACCACGCGATCGAAGGAGAGGTCTCGCGCGAGACCCTAATCGGATTGCTTGTCCATCACGCGGAGATGCCGGTGCCATTGCAGGCAACGGCGCTCGCGCCGATTGCGCGGCACATGGTCGGTTTTGGTATGCCGCCATCTGCTGATCGGATCCTCGAGACCGGCGACCATGCGATCACACTGGTTTTTGCGTCGCGCATCCGGCGCGACCAGCAGATCAACTTCCGTTTTTCATGGCCCGCCTCGCTGGTCGGTCCAGGCGGAAGATGCCGCGGCCGAGCGAAGATCACACTTATCTCAACGCCACCGCTTGATGCACGATTCGGTTCGGAGTTCGTCCGCGTAAACATCAACGCGACGCTGCAGCAGGAGCAGGCGGGCGGTGGATGGAAAGGAAGGCTTGAGCCGCTTTATCTTCCCACGAAACGCGAAGCGCCGGCGGTCGAGGCGGAACTGATCGAGCACGATCTGAAGTGGAGCCCGGTCAAGGTTCTGGCCAAGACGTTCCCGCAAGGCGTCGGCCCATCTTCGAACTGGCGCTTGTTCGTCGATTACCTGACCCGAGCGGGTGAGGCGATGCCCGACGAAGGTGTACCCTTCACGGCTATCGTCACGATCAGTGATCCCGATGCGGAGCAGCCGGTGTTCAACGACATGCGTCAAAACCTGCAGGCCCTCGGTACGCAGATCGCCGATATTCGAACGGCCGCGCGGATTACGCCGCGTATCTGATCCTACAAGCCAAGCCTATCGAGGAGGTAATTGTGGCGAAATCAGTCTCTCTCAGAACGGGGCGAACCTTTGCAACCGTCACCGCTGCCAAAGAGCATTTCTCCCGGATTTTACATGACCGAGAGCTAAAGCAGCAATTCGACGAGGACGATCTGGCTGACGTTCGCGCAATCTATGAGGACTACTGCGCCAGGACCGGTTGGGTATTGAAATCGCTTCCCGCGTCCTTCTATCCAACTCACGATCGCGGTCCAGGTTACACGACTCGATGCTTTGGTGTGACCTTCGAAGACGGGACAACGGGTAGTTTCTCGATGGACAAAGCGCTTAGGGCGATCGCGGCGTAGACTCCGGTCGGCCGCGGGATTGTGGGCAGTGTTCATTTGGTTCTGGCGGGAGCGACAAAATTAAAAAAAGCGATCTTCTAAAGAGGGCGTGGCAGCGTGCTGATGTTAGGAGTGCCGTAGCTTGGGATCAATGATTTATTTGACGCTTGGTCGCGTGCAGCTCGACTGGGGCAAGAACGGCAGATTTCAGAACCATAGCGCCCTGTTTCGTCCGGGCGACCTTACCGATATCCCGTATTTTTATGCTGCGGATGCAGATGATCCAGAAAGTGCAGACCTTCCCTTAATTCGGCACTCGGACAATTTCAGCTACCGGTTGATCACGGAGATGAAGCAAGGATATTCTGCGCCCCTGCGAACAGTTGCCCGGCGTCTTCTCTTGCTGGGCCACACCGACGACTACTGCAGAGCAGAGTTCAAGGCGCTGACCGAAATTGGCTATGCAAATCACGACTTCGGCTTTGACGACCTGAAGGCCTTGATGTCCTCCGCGAACGTCGGCGCGGCGAACTTCCGGCCAGACCTTGGGAGCGAGAATTTCGATCGCTTCTTCGCAGAGCATGTGGTGGCTGGAACGGAGGCGCAAGCTCGGCTCCAATCGCACTCTCAGGACGATGGTGAGATCAGCGGGCTCAGCGCCTACACGATTATTCGTCTCCTTGCCGACAATCCAACTGCTCAGGAATTGCCTGTCACGTGGCAGTTCGCTGACGTTGCAGATGGCGGCTGGGCGCCGAGCGAAAGTTTCGAAGCTGCCGTCCGCCAGCCGAACCGCTTTCTCATCGTCACGGAGGGCACATCCGATGTTCAGATCATCAAGCACGCCATCGAGCTGCTTGCGCCAGATCTCACTGACTTCTTTGATTTCGTCGATATGCGCGAGAACTATCCATTTTCTGGAACGGGTAGCCTTTACAACTTCGTGCGGGGCCTGATTAGCATTCGCATCCAGAATAATGTCGTTGTCATCTTCGATAACGACGCGGAGGGCGTGTTCAACTGGGAACGATCGGCGCGATTGAACCGCCTGGAGAACATGCGGATCGTGAAGCTACCCGATCGGTCGGCGTTCGAGAACTTTCGTACGATTGGTCCGACAGGCGAGCAGCGCGCCGACATCAATGGCAAGGCCGCGGCCATTGAATGCTACCTTGATGCTGGCCCGGAGCCAGTGGTGCGCTGGACAAGCTACGACCAAAAGCGCGACTGCTATCAAGGAGTCATCGAAGGCAAGGAAGAGATCGCGCGTCAGTTTCTTGGCCATAAGAAGCTCGAACCTGGATACGACTACTCCGGCCTCGAACACATCCTGACCATGCTAATCAGTGAGTGCGTTCGGATAAGCGAGGCGGAGGCCAAAGCCACGCTGGAAGCTGAGCACCCCGATGGTTAGAGCCCCAGCCGAGTTGAATCGTGTCTGATCATGAGCAGTGGGGAATGAACCTCGAAGGAAGATGATACAAAACAGACCTGCCCTTTGCTCGCTGACGCAACCGGCCGAGCAATGCTCTGAAAGGTAGCTCCAAACATGGTTTCTGCAGAACTTGTCCAAGCGCGCGAGTTTGCGACTAGGCTGCGCGAGTGTCTGCCGTCGTGTGTCGATGCCGCGGCCTTGGGCGTGCGTTCCAAAGCGCCATTCCAATTGCTGTGTGCACGCGAAGCGCTGATCTGGCGGAGCGAAGAGCTGGCGCGCAATGCATGCGACGCCCTCGAGCGTGCAGATTTGAGTGTCGCTGCCCTGCTGACGCGTGCTCTTACAGAAAACGCCGCCCTGATGTGGAAACTATGGGAGATTCTCGACGCGCGGCATACCCACTCGCCACAAGAGCTGAACGATCTGCTGATGCGGCTGCTCGTGGGCTCGCGAAAATGGTCGGATGGGCCACAGGCTATGCAAATCCTGAGCTGCATCGACCGAATGGACAAGGCGGTGCCGGGGGCGCGCGCCGGGTACGACAGCCTAAGTGAGATCGCACATCCAAATTGGTCCGGCGTCGCCGGCCTCTATTCCAAGCCCGACCCACCACGGTATTTAACGGAGTTCGGGCGCGGGTTGAGGGATACGCAGGGCACGGTCGACATGATCGCCAATGCGCTGCTCGGCTCGCTTGGCTTATTTGAGCTCGCCTATAACCGTATAGCCGAAGCGATGCCGGAGTTTCTGGCGGAACTTGAACCCCTTTGATCGGGTGAACCGCTCCCAGGTCGCAAGCATGGATCACGAGCTAGCGCAGAAGTCGTATGGCACCGACCGAGCGCGACTCGTCTACGGCAAGCGCCCCGACGGGACATTGGCCCATATAGGCGAGGTCGCGCGTGGGCTTGCTTGTGGCTGTGTATGCCCGGCCTGCGATGGGCAACTTGTGGCTAGGTTGAAGGAGGATCACAGAGTACCCCACTTCGCCCACCATGATGGCGAGGCATGTGGCGGTGGTCCTGAGACGGTCCTTCATTTGCTAGCCAAAGAAGCCTTTCGCAGCAATCCAAAACTCCTCCTTCCGGCAAGGCCCGGGCTCGACAATAAACGCGTTGTGACGAAGCCCAGCATTGAGGTTGAGACCGAATTTCTTCGGCTCGAGTACACCGATCCCAAGACGATCATTCCCGATCTCTACGTGCGCGCCCTCGGCTATGACTTGTTCGTCGAAGTCGCGGTCACCCATTTCACGGACGACGCCAAGATTCAGCGGCTTCGAGAACACAAGATCCCCGCCGTCGAAATCGATCTGTCCAAACTTCCGCGGGACTCTCAGAGAGACGCCATCACCGAAGCTGTGCTGAAAACAGCACGGCGCCGGTGGCTTTATCATCCCGGCATCGAGGCCGCGCGCGCTAAGCAGGACGCAGATGAGGTCGAATGGCAGAAGGAACGGAACAGGCGTGCGGCCGCAACTGCGGCAAAACACCGTAACCGAGTGGAGGAAATCGCGTCAGCTTACAGGCAGGCATTGGCGCAACCTGTCGGCCGCGACATCGCCATCCCGCGTCAGAGCGAACTTCAAGCGGTCGGTCTTGCGTCGTATATCGGCCGCGACGTCCCGGGCTTCGCCTGTTTTTCCGAACCACCGGCCGTATGGCAGGCTGTCATCCTGGCCGAGGTCTTTCATGATCGCCGCCTCGGCAATGCCCAGTGTAAATCCGTGCCCATCGCCAATCATCTGGAAAAGCGCCGTCTGATCCAGAAGCCCTTTCTCCGTATGCCCAGCGATGTGGCGCAGGACGTCACCGCGATCGAGGCCCGCTTCGCCCCGGCCTGGAAAGCGGTCGACAATTATCTGAGATATTTGCTCGGCGAAGGCATCCTGGTTCAACAAGGCTACGGAGTCGTGCTTGCCGCGACGTTCGCCAAGCCATGGAACGCGAGGACGCTGGCTGAGAACCAAAGAACGGCTTCGATACAGGCGACCGTGCAGCGGGTAAGGTGGATCCTTGGTGAGCTTCCCCAGGACGAACGCGCGGGCACGACCGTCGAGCAATGGTTGCAATCGATCCATCAGGAATCCGGTTTGACATATGACAAGGCGCTGCGCTCGGACATCGAGTCGCCCAAGATCATCGGCCAGATCGAACACATCGCGGAGATGCTGGAAGGAAGCGGTCCTCTCCCCTACGGAACTGCAGGGCTCCCTATCGGCAATGCCCTTTCGCGCCGCAAAGCCAAGATGGAAGAGCAGGCCGAAGAGCGCCGCAGGCTGCAATTGCAAGAAGCGAATCGCCTTCGTCACTTGAGGCGCGAGCGTTTATGCGTCGATGCGGAAAAGGAGTTGAATGGCGCGGATTTGGGAGCATTTCTGCACACAAAACGCGCGGACATGAACGACATGACGCCTGTGGAGCTAGCGGAAGATAGTGAGTCTGGATTGGCCCGTGCGCGGGAGGCTCTATCGGCCTTTGTTAGGCAGCGCCGCAGCGAAGCCGAGGCCGCAGCCGAGAAAGCGGAATACCAGGACAAGATCACCGATCTGGCAAACAGCTGTCTTCCTCCCAAACATGCATTGGCTTTTTTGAATGCTCGTGACGACGAATTCGATCGGAAGACGGCACTGCTTTACGTGAAGGACGAAACGACCTTTCAGAAAGCCTGCGCGAAACTCACGCAATGGGAGAATGAGTTCGGAAATCCATTCTGAGCTGCCATAGACCGATCTTTTCAGATGAATGCCTAATTATCCGGATATTCGTCCACGTGTACGCGGCTCTCGATGGCCTTGCCTGGAATGAAGTAGCCGAACTCTTGGCGCAACTGCTCGGCTTTCTCTACCGCCTCAGAAGGCCAGTCTTTGGTGTCGATCAACAAAAAGTCCTGCGACGAACCTTTTACCCCCATCGCGTCCAACCCGATGCCGACGATGTAGCGCTTCTGCGGCTTGACCGCTTTGGCCGCAATGCAACGCGATTTCAGGACCTCTGCGCGGTCTGCCCGATAGGTGGCATGATCTCCACCTTGGTCCCCGCGCCCGATATAGAGGACATAGTTCACGTCGGGCTGGCCGGATTCCAGAAGACTTCCGATTGCGTGCTTCCGGGCGGCGGCCGCGCGCTCGAGGATCATGCTGGAGAGGATACGGCGAAAGAGCCTCGTCTCGCCTGCCATTATCCTGACCAGCCGCTCATGGTCGGCCATCTCCATCTCATTGCCAAACTCAAGCGTCTCTCCAAGATAATGCCCGGTGACATATTCGATGAGCCTATCCCAGAAATAGCTAACCTTGTTTTCTGCACGACCGCGAAGGAAAGATGGATCGGCTTCGACTTTGGGCCAGAGGTTCGGATCGAGGCGGAAAGGCTGCTCCGTCGACGGAAACGTTCGATCGTTCCAAAGATAATAGGCCATAAGATCGAGTTCGGATTCGGCACTGACGAATTGGCCTTCATCAAAGAGAGCCGTTTTGCTGTTAAGGTAGTGAACGAAGTCAGAGATCGTCGACAGTTCACGAAGCACTATGGCCAGGCTTTCCTCATCGAATACGTGGACCCAGCCACGGGCTCTGTCCGTGTTTCCCACCGTAAATGGCATCGCGTCGTTCTGAACCGAAGGGGAAACAGCCAAGCCGCGCTTACCGGTGTCGGTCTCTGCCCGCTCGGCAGCGCCGAGCGCAACGCAGATGCGATGAATTCGCATGTCCGCTCCGGATGGTAGCGCGAGCGGAAGCGGTGTGGTGCATTTAGTATCGAGGAAGACACGATCCGGAAAGCTACGCAGCCACCGCTCGGCCTGGTCGATCTGATGTGCTGAATCGGAAATGGATTTTCGATACCAGCGTGACCAGTCCAATGTCGGGTTGCCGGTGTTGGGGTAGCCGCACGATTTGTCGGAGAAAAGGAGAATGTCGCTTCCGAACACCACCAGCAGGTCCGTGAGCTCCTTGGCGGGCTTCTTGAAAAGATTGGGATAGGTCCACAGCTTTAGAAATGACTGGTCGCACAGGCCAGCGAGAACTTTTTCAGAATGAGTGAGTCCTTCGGACCGTTTGAACCGCATAAATCAAGAACTCCAACATTTTTTGTGCCGAAGACAAGCAGATTATGCCCGGCGGGTATTGGGGTTACGGATGTGGGCCGAAAAAATTCAAGAAACCTCTAAAGGGCACGCTCGCCGGCGGCCTCAACCACGGCCGACAAATAGGTTGGAAGCTTGACGATCTGGTTTATCGCCCCGCCTCGCGTTCGATCACAAGGACGAACCTTTGAAGGCCAGCCTTTTCTTTAGGCCCGATCACCAAGCCATAGGTTGGATGGTCGAAATGATAGCGATCTCTCCAGCACCAACCGGGATGCTCATTCATAAGGTGAGCGAGAGCGGGGTTGAAACGACGCAGCGGCCAGGCGGTGAGCGCAAGCAGTTCTGGCGCTTGTCCCTCTCCCTTCTCAAGCATCAACGAGGCGATCGCAGCCGCATCCTGGCGAGTTCCCTTACTGCCCCATTCGCTCATGACTTGATGGTCGAACTGTTCATAGAACGCCTGGGTGGGACGCATTCTTTCGGCGCCGCTCAGGGCCCGATGCTCGACGAGCCCAAGGGCGATCAGATGCTCGGCGGCCTCGGATAGCTCATTATCAGTTGTCCCTGGCAACGACACCAGCAGTTCCTCGACGTCTACGAAGTGCTCTGCCAGCCCATCGGGGCAAGTGCGCGCCAATACCTCGACTAGTTGCGCAGTCAGGCCGGTCAGCGTCTCCCTCGGCGACAGCCGGGCTTCATGCCGGTCTAGACGTTCACCATGGTCGTTGGTGCGTTCCGTGATGGCCTGCTGCCAGATCTCACGGTCGCGCACCGACTTTGGCGGATGGGTCGTCTGATACAGGCGGGTCAGAAAACCTGTCACCGGCTCGATACCCGCGACCGCTTCGATGATCGCGCGTCCAATTTCTCGTTTAGGGTCAGCCGACGGCGCAACGATCGGGTCTTTTGCTTCCTCGCGATCGTCAGACATGCCACCCCCGCTTATGATGAATAGGTTATCATAAGCTATGGATTGGGAAGGGGAACCTTTTCCCGTCCTCGCTGTCGGCTACTTGTCATTGACATAAAGTCGTTATTTGTGCGACATTATGTCGTCAACCGTGCGACAGGAAATTTCATGCCCGAATCAACGCCCGAAGACATCTTCGACCGTAAGCCAACCCCTGAGGAGTTGACGCAGAAATTTAACGCTGCACTCAAAGAGCTGATGCTCACGCCAGGCGACCTAGCAACCATCATGGAAAAAAACCGCGATTATCGCGACTTCTCGGCGACCATTCGAGCCATTCAAAGGATAGTATCGGGAGAAACCCGCGTCTCAGGCGAGATGATGGTCATTGTGAATATGCTATTGCGACAGCACCGCCGCCTCAAAGCGCGTTATTCCGATCTCAAGTGGGAGCGCAATCAGCACGGAGCCTATTGGGCGCAAGTCGAGGATTGGTATGTTTATATTTCGCCCCAGACGCGCGGCCGTTGGATCCTCTCCTGCAGCCATGGGCCGAGCCCCAAGGATTACAGCCCGCCTTTCGGCCGCTGGCTCGACTCGCTCGAAGAGGCCAAAAGTAAGGCTCTAGTCTGCGTGGAAGAGGGCATGAATAACCTGGCCGAATTTTCCTACGAAACCATCTAGGCTGCTGAAGGTGGCGCACCACTGTTCGGCCGCGCGAACCTTTACCTTGGCCTTGCGCAATTGTTAAAATCCGGGATGATCACGCCGCTATTCGATCCAGATGTCGCGGACAAGGCGCCTGTGTCAACTGCCCTGCGCGAAGGACGCAAACGGGGCTGTATTGTCGTTGAGGTCCGCCTGTGGCACTATAGTGGCCTTCGCCAAGGGCCCAGTATCCGCTCCCTCACGCCAGCCCAACTTTGAAATCCTCCAGAACCTGAGCCAGCCCTGGCGTGCCCAGGAGCGTCGTCACGCGGGTCGGCCGCAGTTTTCCTACTGCCCGGTTGTAGACTGCGAGATTGGTCGCGCCGTTGAGGCGAGATGGATAGATGACCCCGTCAGGCTGAGACGGGTGCTCGTGAAACGCCACCGACCACCGGCGCGCCAAATTCTGCCGCTGTGCCCGAACGACGTCGGTCGGCACCCCCATCCTGACGGCATTGTCGTTTCTGAGGTCGACAAGGCGAAGCTCCGCCGTGGTTGCAATCTCCGCATAGCGCCGTTGGGTCAGTTCGACCTCGTCGATCGGAAGGTCGTCAACCAGTCCCTCGCGTCGGTCGCGAAGCACGGCCTCGAGGAAGCACACCTTCAGGGAGTCGCCGAGGTAGAGAACGCCAAAGCGATTTGCTTCGACGCGGCGCCGCGGGTCGCTGAAACGGCTAGGCGACTTTCCGTACCCGAGGGGATCGGGATAGGCGCCCCAGTAGATCCGCCCAAATGTGCGGCCCGGCGGTATGGTCTCGATCTCGAGCTCCGCTTGCTCGAAATCGCTTGGAGGTGGAGTGCCGGACATTCAGTCGAAGTCGCCCCTGGCCATACCTGCCACAGCGGCCAGCACCAAGGCATCGTCACCTTGCTGAAGAGCGTGAAGACCTGTTCGCCCATCGAGCGCGCCGTGACGCGACACCAGAAACCGGTAGACCGCCCAGGCGCTGTTGCCCAACGCCGCGTGGAGCGCAGGCAATGCGCCGAACGGCCGGCCGTTTTTATCGAGTTGCCAGACGGGAAAGCGAAAGCCGCGCTTGGCGCCGTCGATCCCGAGTACCTGACCGCTCTGCCGCCTGGCGTTAACCGTCACCCGCGACGTGCCGAGCAGCTTGGCGAAGGCTTCCGCACTCAGCATGTCCTCGCCGACGACAATTTCGGCGACACGCTTGCGGCCACGCTCGCGCGCCGCGGCAAGAGCGGCCTCGAGTTCGGCATCCGGCTTGTCTGTGTCTTCGACACGAAACACGTCGTCGGAAGCGCCGTGCTGTTCCTCCACCGGCGTGATCGTCTGCGCGTCGGCTGCTGGATCGACCTCGACCCGGAACGATACGCGATGCCCGAACTTGCGGCTGCGTGCGATCGCTTCCTGGTACCGCTCGAGCAACACCTTCTTGAAGTTTGCCTGAGCAGGTAGTTTTGTGGTGAAACTCAGGGCCGCGGCTCCCGCATGCGGCCCGGTTCCATCACGACTGCTGCGTTTCGGAGCGGCCATGGTGACAAATTCCTTCCTGTTGTCACCAATTTGGTTACAAAACGCAAGTTCGTCAAGTTCGATAACTTCGTAAAGTACCCAAATTCGTTCCAATGACCGGATGTGAGTTACATAATCCCCCAGGCGCGAAACCTCCCCCTGCCGGTCATCTCGCGCAGGCCGAGCTCGCGGACGAGATTGAGCGCCCCCTGTTTCGAGACTTTTAGCCGTTCCTGGATCATGCCGGTGGAGACAAGCGGCCGCGAGAGCACCAGCTCGACCAGGTCAGGCAGCTTCGAGCTGGCGCGGCGCTTTCGCAAGCGTCGCTCGATCTGGCTTTTCGCCAGCATCAGCCGGTCATGCTCCTTCAGCCCCGCGAGCGCAGCTTCCTGGATCGCATCGACAAACGCCAACAAGCGCTCGCCGCTCGTTTTCGCCCGCCGGCGCTCCCGCGGAATGGTCTTGGCGCCGAGGTGCAAGCCGGCAAGATGGCCTGCGGCAACGCCTTCCTGGCGCAGCAGCGCGGCCACCAGCAGTGGCCCGAGCCAGCCGGCATGCTGCAGCACCTCGATTTGGGACCAAGCCTCAAGCAGGATCGCTGCACGCAGCACTGCCGGCAGCGCCCGCGTATCCGCGAGCACGTCCTGCCATTCGCCCAGTCGCGCATCCTCGTCCCAGTCGAGATCATAGACGAGCGACGGCCGGTCGGACTGTCGCAGCCGCTCCTTGCCAACCGGCGCCGTCCCACCCTCCAGCACCTTCGCGGCGCGGTCGAGAACGGCGTCGATCGCCGCGAATTCCTCGGCCAGAGGATCCGGCTCGGCCGGATCGGCCAAATGCTCGCCTGGCGCCTGGGGCGCAGGCTCCCCCTGCCCTTCCCGGCCGCCATCCGCCGGCGCAGCCGTGCCGCGGCCGGTCAGGTGGCGCAGCCCGTCGCGCCCAAGCGCCCAGTCAGGCGCACGGGCGATGATTTGCCTTCTCGCGCGCAGGACCGCGTGGGCCCGCGTGAGCTCGTGCGTCGGCGCACGGATATCCATATGGGCGTCGTGCAGGACAAGGTCCTCGATATGGACGAGCTCGCCCTCGAGCCAAAGTGCCGTGGCGGCATCGGCAAAATTCTGCCGCTCGATCCAGCCGTCGCGGACCGGCGAGCGATGAAGCCGCTCGTCGAGACGCGCCAAGACCTCCGTGGCGCCAGCAACCGGGCCGATGAGCCTATCCAGAGGCAAAGTGCCGAAATCGTAAACCATTGATTTACCTTAACATGATTCGCGGCAGTCAAGCTATATGGCACTTCGTTGGACTTGCATCGTGTTTCGTTTGGCGCTCTTTTCACTATCGATAATGACTTCTTATCGATAGTGATTGATCTCGCGCGCCAAATCAGCCAGAATCGCGCTCAAGATGGCCGCCGGCGACCCCCGCGCGGCCGAAAAACGCAAAAGACGCGGCTTTTCCGCCGCATGAGAGAGGCGCCCCCGGCATGAGCGAGGAAAACCCTGTCCGCCTGCCCGACGCCGCCACCGTCGAGGCCGTACTCGATAGCCTCGATCCGGCCTCGGCCGACGCCGCGCTCGCCCCTGCCCTCGCCAGCGCCTTTCCCGGCTTCGCTTTCACCACCGCCGCGATCGACGATTTCTACTGGCGCGGCGACGCCCGTACGATCCTTGCCGCCGACGGCGCGCGGCGCGGCGACCATCGTGCCTGGGTCGAGCGCGAGCTGGAAGCGCTCGGCGGCGATCTCACCGCGTTCTGGAACCGCCACCGTGGGAGCGGAGAAAAATTTGCCGAATGGCGCGGCGCCTCCGTTTTCGCCTTCGCGCCCACGGGCCCCGGTGTCGCCGATTTCGTCCAGATCTCGCTCGGCCGCGAGATCGAGGTTCTGGCCGGACCCGTGGTCGATCCCGATTATCGCCCTTACAGCGCCGACGATCTTTTGGACCCGTCCTGGGTACGGCGCGAAGCCGAGATGGACGGTCCCGTGCTGTCGGGGCCGGTCTACCGGCTGCGCGGCCGCGCCGGCGGCGGCCTGGTCCACATGAAGAGTTTTCTGGCGCGTCGAGCACGGATCGAGAGAGAACAGCGGCAGGCACAGCGCCCGGAACTCGAGGCCCGCGTCATCCGGGAGGTCGGGCCGGACGGCGCGCGCGACACGCCGTTCCTGGACGCCAATCGCGACTGGTTCGATTTCGTGCCGCGGGAAAACCGCTTCTTTGCCGACTGGGAACGATCGAGCGCTTGCGGCCACCGCATTTTTGACCATTGGAGCTTCGATATCCACGATCTCGAGCATCGCGGCCGGCGCGAGATCGGTTTTATTCCGCGACCGCTGAGCAATCCGGCCGAGCAGCTCCTGGTGAAAGACGGCGTCTCCGTGCACCGGCTGATGGAAGGCATCGAGGCGATCGATGCGGAGATGAACCTGCCCTTCGCCTGGTTCTTCCTGATGACGCACGGCCATTGGGTCGATCCGGATGTCGGTGAGGCGATCGCCAAAAGCCTGCGCGCCGGGCGCGTGCGCCTGCCCGATCGCGACGCCGCCGTCCTGCTCGGCTGGGCGGACCGGCGCTATCTGTTCTGAGCCGCCGCCATGGACGCACGCCCGCCAAAACCCCTGCCCGATGAAAAACTGCGTCGCGCCGAAGCGCTTGACGCGCTCGAGTCCGTGCTCCCCTTCGACCGCCGCGATGTCCTGGCCGAAATCCTCTCCGACGACGATGTCGCCACCTTGCGCCATCTGGCGACGGAAGGCATCGGCGAGAACTCGCTCAGGGCACTCGCCTCCGATCTCGCCTATCTCGAGGCCTGGTGCCAGGCCGCGACCGGTCTGGCGCTCCCCTGGCCGGCGCCGGAAGCGCTGTTGATCAAGTTCGTGGCGCATCACCTTTGGGATCCGGTCCGGCGCGAAACCGATTCCGGTCATGGCATGCCGGAGGAGGTTGCGGCGGCGTTGAAAGGGGCCGGCCTTCTGCGAGCCGACGGTCCGCATGCGCCGAGCACGGTGCGACGGCGGTTGTCGAGCTGGTCGACGCTGACGCAATGGCGCGGGCTGAAGGGCAAATTCAATGCGCCGGGCTTGCGTCAGGCCCTGAAACTCGCGAGCCGAGCCAGCGCCCGCCCTCGCGGCCGAAAAAGCCCGAAGGCGGTCACGGCCGATGTGGTTGCCGCGCTTCTGAAGGCATGCGCCGGCGATCGCCTGGTCGATGTCCGTGATCGCGCCCTGCTGCTGATGGCCTTCGCCTCCGGTGGCCGACGCCGCAGCGAGGTGGCTGCCCTGCGCGTCGAGCAACTCGCGGTGCAAGATCCGGTGCCGCTCGACCCGAAAAATCCGGATGGACCGACGCTACCCTGCATGACCATCCATCTCGGCCGCACAAAAACAACGGAGGCCGACGCCGGTGCATCCGTGTTGTTGATCGGCCGCCCGGCGCTCGCCCTGACAGAGTGGCTGGAGCGTGCCGGGATTTCCGACGGCGCCGTGTTCCGCGGCATCGATCGCTGGGGCCATCTCGAACGCAAGGCATTGACCCCGCAATCGGTCAATCTCGTGCTGAAGCGTCGCATTGCCCAGGCGGGCCTTGATCCGAAGGCGTTTTCCGCCCACGGCTTGCGTGCCGGCTATCTGACCGAGTCCGCGCGCCGCGGCATTCCGCTGCCGGAGGCCATGCAGCAATCGCAACACCGCTCCGTCCAGCAAGCCTCGCGCTACTACAACGACGCCGAACGCCAGATGGGGCGGGCGGCGCGGCTCATCACCTAAAAAAGCCGCCGCGCCGGCCGTCACCATTTTGGCTTCTCCAGGCTACGGCGCAGCGCATCGGACATCTGAAACTGCCCGCCACCTTGCGGGCGCCCCTCTTGCCCGTAGCCATGCCCCGTTCCGGCCGGTTGTCCCGGCTTGGCGGCATCGAGCTTGGCCCTGAGCAGCGCCATCACCATCGGCCAGGTCGAGAATTTTCCGTCCCGGGCCCGCTCGGTCAGGCTGCGCAGGTAGCCGCCGGCGTTGTTGATCTGCGCGCTGCGCTCGTAGATCGCGGCCAGCGTAATGGCGGCCTGCTGCTCGCCCAGCACCTCCAGCGCCTCCTTCCAGGCGCTCGGGCTGACGCCGAGCATCGGCCTGGCCGCCTCCGCCGCGGCCAGAAGATCGCGCCAGTGGCGAATTTGGCCGCCCTGGCCCAACTCGCGCAGATTCGGGCAGGCATCCAGCACGATCCCTAAGGGCAAATCCCGTTTTGGCAGGCTGCGTACGTTCGCGGTTTCCGCAAACGTTGCCGCTTCTTCATATTTTCCTGAGCTGTTTTCAGAATCAGAAAGGGACTCTGGGTTTGAATTCTGTATGTGGCAGCCGGAATGGGACTCATTGGCGTCCGGATTCTGTGTTTTTGTGAATGATTCCAGCGTGTCGCGGATTTCGGCCCAAAGGTCATCGAGCTCCTCGACAACGCTCTCTACGAGCAGGCGGGAGGCCGTGCGCGGCAGCCGGCCGACGATCGCCTGGTAGGCCTGCAGCACGCGGCCCCAATTGCCGGGCACCTTCTCCTCGATGCCAGCGTCGATCATCTTGACGATGTCGCGGCGCAGCAGCGTCAGGCGCTCTCTGGCGACGCGAAACGCCTTCTTTTCGGCCTGGACCGTATCCGCAAGATCCCTGAACTCTTCTGCCCGCGCCACGATCGGCGCCAGGTCAAAACCGTAGGCCTGCTCGACCTCCCCTCCCCTTCCCTTGCGCGCGAAGCGCTTGCCGTTCGGGCTGTCCCGGCGAATGATCAGCCCACAGTCGACCAGCACCGCCAGATGGCGGCGCAGCGTCGTTGCCGGCATGCCGTTGGCACGTGCCATCAGCTGCTCGTTGGACGGCCACACGACGAGCTCTCCGTCGCCGGCGAGCGCCGTTTCGGGATGAAATGACAGCAGGGCGTTCAGAATGGCCAGCGCCCTGTCCGTGGCGCCGACCAGGTCCCGCGCCTCGCGGATGTGTTGAAATACCTGCCATTTCTGGACGCTTGCCTCCTTGGGCATCGTCCTGGCCTTCGCCTGGCTTGAAATCTGGTCAAGCGATAGCGGCCGCCGCCCAAAGGGCGTCGTTGCAATATGCGTGTGCATTTTTTCCTTCCACCTATCGTGCGATAGGCAAAAGAAAACTGCTCACCGAACTGGCGCCGGGACTCTTGACAGTGATTCGGGGAAATGCGATTCTCAGCTTGCTACAGACGTGAGAAGGGCTTCCGCGACGGTGACGTTCGGGGGCCTTTTTCTTTTGCGGTTTAGTCTCCTGTTTTCTTTGCCTGTTCCGATTCCCGGAAGGCCACGAAAAGTTCGTCTAACTTGTCGGCAATGAACGCGCCAAAGGGCGATGCGTCCTTCGATTTCAAGGCTAACGTAAACATCTTTCCCGTATCGGTGATCTTGGCGCGTACCGACTTGTCCCCCGGCGCCCAGGCTCTCTCTTGCGACTTCGCCGGCGTGCGGGCGCGCTTCGGAACGGAATTCAGGAAATCAAACAGGCGCGTGAAGCGGACATCGCTTTGGGACGACGCAAAATCGGCGCTCTTCAAATAGTCCGCTGCCCTGGTCCCGTTTTCAGGACGCTCCATCAGCTTGGCAAGTTGCCACCAGCGATCGCGACCAATCCCCTTGGCTGCTCCGACCGCCAGAATAATCCCCTCGGGGACATGGCTGGTAACCGAGCGCATCTTGGAAAATGTCGTGTCGTCCAGCGCCAGAGCCAATTTGACCGTCTCATGTGAATGGCCAGCCTTGAGGATGCGCTCGGCGAAAAGCGTCCGTTCGATGAAGGACAGATCCGCCCTGGCTGCGTTCTCTTGTCCTTGCGCTATCACATGGTCCTGATCGTCCATCTTCTTGACGACGGCTCGAACGGGCCGACCCAGATGCCGGGCAACTTTGACTCGCCGATGTCCAAAGACGGTCTGATAGCGCCCTGGCGCCGACGGATGCGGCCTAACCAGGATGGGAGAATCCTGCCCGCGCTCGCGGATTGCCGCCATCAGCTCGCGGAATTCGTCATCGTCGTCGGCAATACGATCTGAAACGAATGAACTGTCAATAAGGCCAGGATCGAGATCGACCACCGAACTCTTGGAGAGCTCCTCAAAGGATTGCATGATCGAGCGGGAGGCGCCTCGAACGGCATAGTTGGCGACATCCCTCGCCTCCGCGGCTGGCGCTCCCGCCCCCATCACGCTCCCGAATACGTCCTTGCGCGCCATTCAATTGCTCCGATTTGCCGCTACGCGACTGATTTCGTGCAAAAAATCGCCGGCTTTTACTGCCGTAAAATGCTCTATCGTCATGACCTGCCCCACGCGCGATGGATGAGGCCGACAATCTCCGAGTTCACGGCATCAAGTGACTCGACCGCCCGATCGTAGGTCGAGCGTGTGAAGGCCGATTTTTCGACCTCATAGAGGGTCTGCTTGGTCAAACCGGCATCCGAGATGGCAGTTGACTTGAGCATCGGGTTCTCAAGGATCTGGCCGGCCAGCATCGACTGCATGAAGCCAACCATCTGCGCCTGGGGAATATCCGTTGGCTCGTAGCGGGTGATTAGGTAACGGAACCAGTCCAACTCTATCTGCGCTCCGGCGCCCTTGATCGTTTTCAATATGCCACCGAGCATCAGCAGAAACTGGCTCATGGACATCAGGTCGAGCATTTGCGGATGAACCGTGATCAGAACGGATGTCGCTGCAGACATCGCAGTCAGGGTCAGATAGCCAAGCTGAGGCGGGCAATCGATGACGACGACATCGTAGCGGTTGTCAACTTCTGACAGCGCCTTTGCGATTCTTGTGAAAAACTGCCGGCCTGTACTGGACGACTTGTCCTGCATCGCTAGCGGGGTATCGTACTCATACTCCTGGAGTTCCAGATTAGCTGGGATGATGTCCAAGCCTGGGAAGTTGGTTGCCGATATCACGTCCGAAATCGGCTTTTGGTCCTCATCGTAACGGATGGCCTCGTAGAGAGAGAGGTTGCGGTCCAGTTCAGGCTGGAAGCCGTGAAGCGCTGAAAGCGACGCTTGCGGATCGAGGTCGATTGCCAGAACGCGATGACCCGTCAGGGCTAAGTGCTGGGCAAGGTGGGCTGCGGTGGTGGTTTTGCCGCTGCCTCCTTTGAAATTTACGACTGCCACGATCTGGAGCTTGTCTCCAGGCTTGCGATGCGGCACGTACTTCTTCACCTCGGTCCGGCCGTGGCGGTCAAGGAAGTGGCGCAACTCGAGCATCTGCTCGGCCGTGTAAGAACGCCGCCCGGAGGAATTTTGATCGGGCAGAGGTCCTTTGCCCTCGAGATGAAGGCGCTTCAAATTGTTCTGCGACACACCGAGATAGTGGGCGACCTCAGCCATTGAAAACGAGCGCAGGGTCTTTGTCGCGTTGGGTGGAAACTTCTCCATACGGAGCTGGTTGAGACGCCGCGATATCTCGGCACCTTGCTCGAGAATTTTGTCATCGAACTCGAAGCGTGGTAGCCGCATGGCGATGTTCATTCTCGTCGAAACCTGAATTGGCGCTTTTTGCGATGGAACCATTCAACAAGCGCTATTAAGCTCCGATTCGGCGAGCCACGGCAAGAAGTTTTGGGTTAACAGAAGGTTAACAGCAATAGCGTCCTGCTGTTGTGCACTTAAGTGGAGCGACCCTCAGGGCTATTTCCTTGTTTTCGTTATGCTCCGCAGCCAAATTTACTGCAGTAAATTCTCGTCCGCCAAGTCCGCTGAGCGACCCGGTTGTGCCTCGGTCCGCGCCCTTAGGGCGAGCGGCGCACGTAGTCGAAAAGCCTGGCATGCCATCGGCGAGTTCAAGATTGGTCGATGATCCAACCAGTCAGGCGCCTGCCAGTTTTGAGGCTCATCGCATCGACCAGGTCAGGTGGATGAATTTCAAAGAGGGGTCCAATCAGCTTCATTCTGGGCAGCGTGACGGCCTTCTGCCCTTCATATTCCGGCGTGTCGAAGCCTAGCGCCTCAATGATCAGTCGCCGGCGGTGTCTGCCGTCGACAGATATGTCGAGGATGAAGTCCGGACGGCAATAGCCGTCTGCAGTGGACAGGGCGAAAAGCGGCTTGGTGATCCTGATTTCGATCCGAGGCGCCGCCTTCAGGAAGACGAGCTGAGCCCAAAGGAGAAGGTTGAGCACGTCACGCTCGAAATCGCTCTCTACGGGTATCATCGTGTCAAGCGCGTGGACGGGCTGCGCATAAGCCTGGACGGGGCGCAAAGGGCTGTCATCATCGTCGCCGCGATCGAAATTCACCAGAACCAGATAGGGCCCGCAAGACTTCAGATCGCCGCGTAGCGGCCGACGCACCCTGGAAACAACCTCGATGAAGCCGGGTAGCGCAAGCGGATAGATTTTGCTGTCGGTGATCAGCTTGGCGGCGATGATCATAAAGCCCGTGGGGCGCGCCGAAGCGGGCCAGTTTGGGACCGACTGGATATTGCGCTGCCACCGCGATCGGGCGTCGAAGAAATCGGCAGGCCAGGTTGACAGGAGACGCGCGAGCGAGGTCGTGCGGACGACATTAAAGTTGCGGGCGGCCAGGCGCAGATCCCGTAAATGGGATGTGATCGATGCCGTAGTCTCGGGCCTAAGCTGGAGCGGCGCCACAACATTCTGGCGGGCTGCGTGGAGCAGGCGCCAGAGTTGTATGCCGAGGGCGGAAGGACGATCCGACCGACCCGAGTTCGTGGACGGCGGCTTACGGCTGCGATCGGCGATGTTTTCAGCAAGAGCGGGCAGGGGATCGAAGTAGGCGGTCGGCTTCGGCGGCATTGGGCGCAACATGAACTTCTTGTCGGTCGCGCTGCCTTCAAATGTCTTTTCAGAGAAGAATGGGCAGTTTTCGGCGTGGCTGGGACGATCGAACCTGGCCTGGGGATCGTCGGCAGCGCGTGTCATCCGCACGAGCGTGTAGACGTGCTCGTCGCGACGGGGGTACATCAGCGGACGAACAGGCCCGTCAATGCAATCGCATTCGATCCACCCGTCTCGTGCGGCTGCAGTTCGGATAACGGCGAGAGCCGCAGCGTCGTCCTCGTCATCAGCCTCATTGGCGTACCAGCGTTTCAGCGCCGCGGCGTCCTCGTCCGAAATGTCGGTGATCTGATAGGATGGGTGATGTCGGAGCACGATCCGCATTCCGATCCTCTCGGCAAGGTCAGAGCCAAACTGAACTTTTGCTTTGTGGCAGCGCGGGCGCTATCCGCGGATGCCTCCATGATGCTCAAATCGTTTCGAGAAATCGTCCTGTGAAGCGGCCGCTCATATGGTTAAGCCGTTTCACATTTCGGTAGAAAAGAGTCATTATGCGGAATCACCTACGAAATGATGCGTCAACGACTCAGTTTCAATCCGTTGAACCTGGACCCGAGCGGTGGGAGGAAAGTCGCTCAATGCCGAAATACACCGGTCCTTTGGTTGAATCGGTGGACTTGTCGATTCTCCAGAAGCGCGCGTCCAAGGCCCTTACGACATACAAGAAGGAAAAGAAGCTTAACCTTACCCAGTTGTCCCGCCGAACCGGCATCGCCCGTTCGCACCTAGTCAAGATCATGAAGGGTGAGTCGAATTTTTCCATCGGCGTGCTCTACCAGATCTGCAAGGTCCTCAATCTGTCGATCTCCGATCTCATCGGCACCAAGGCGGATACGAGCCTAACCATCACCTACGGATGGAAGGATGATGACGAGAAAGGCAACGACGCCTCTTTGCATTGAGAGATCGTCGCCTGTGGTTTCAGTGGTTCAGATTGAACCAGTGCCTTGAAATCTTACCAGTCGACTTGTCCTGGATATCGAAGAAATACGGGTCCGTTCGCGGGTGACGCGCCATCGTCTCGGTTTGCAGGCATTGCACATGTCCGTCTGTCACACTGCGACTTATCTGGTTGATGTTGCTCGCTGAATTGCGCCCGCCACGGGAACGGGGGCATTCCACGGATACCTGGCGCCGGCAGCCCGGACGACCCCGGTCGGCGCCATTGCGGCCCGCGGTCGATTGCAGCATGGTTTCCGTCCAGCCCTCCGGGCAGTCCTGGTAATTCTGCCGGCCAGGCTTGCCGGTTCCCGTCTCTGCACAGATCGGCCAATAGCCCGGGTGGACCTCGCGGATGGCGATGAGTTTCGTCATGGGAGGGACGCAATAGGAGACACCGTGCCAGGAAGGATTCTGGGATGCCGCGCACAACAACACCTTGCAGCCGAATGAGGCTCCCTGGGCCACGGCGGTTCGTGAATTCCCGGCCAAGGCCGACAGGATTGTCGCAACGCCGATTGCGGCAAGTTTTAGGTGTCTCATATCGCTCTCCTCGTGATTGTGGTCACTCGCCGGGCCGGACCCACGCGCCGTTCAGCTTGGCGAATTGCATCGGCCTCTTCTCGGGCTTGCCGTCCCCCCAATCGATTTCGCCGAAGCAGGTAACGCCGGCGATCTGCGGTGACGGTTCACATTTCTCGAGCTTGACCGTGACATTGGGGAACGACGGCCTCCCAGAAATGCTGCTCCTGACCCTTCTCCACGCGGCGGTCGCCTGCTCATCCGTTGGCCGATCGAGGGTTTCGACCAGTGGTGTGAAGACGGTGAAATAGGAATAGACACCGCCGGCAGCGCCGAGGGCGATCACAACGAAAAGGATCGATGACACTTTCATGGCAGTGCCATCCCTCCCTATTCCATGTCTTCTTTCGGGAAGCCAAGCTTGAGCAGAACGGCCTTGGGATCGCGTTCGCACTCGGCACGCAACGACAGCTGCTTTGCGCAGGCCGAGGCGAACTGAGCGACCAGATAAGAGGGGAGGTCGGGGGCGAGCTTGTAGGCAAGCGCCATGTATTTCTTCTCCAGATCCGATGCACAGCCGCGCCCAGCAGCCCCGCAATTGTCTGGATCGAGATTCTGGGAAGGCTGCGCTTGCTGCGCGATTGCCGGCGCGGCGACGATACTGACGACGAGAGCAACGATCACAGGAGAGGGGAGGGGTCTCATCATGTCGGCGACCTTTCAGTGCGTCGTTGCATCCCGCCCCCGTCGGCCGGCGGAGGCAGCGGCAGGCTTCCGATCGGATCATCCACCGTTTTTCGCTGATTTCGAGGCTCGACGGATATCGATTGACGGTATTGCCATGGCGGCGCCAGGCCGGTCGCCGACCACACGCCAAAGCCGAGGCCGCGTGCACGCCGCTCGAGGTCGAAATAGGCCGGCACGCCGGGTTCGTCCGGATAGTTGAAGGCGTAGCCAATACCTTCCGAGATCGCGGAGGCGGCAAGATTGGTGTCGCCGACGAAACAGTGGGCGAGGACGATGCCGTTTGCGTCGAACTGCAGCGGCGCGCAATTGACGTCCTGACGCAAGGTGCGCAGGATCATCCAGGCGCGGGCAACCTGGCCAACCGGCCAATCGAAATCGTCTGTCTGTGCGACCTGGCCGAGTTCGGAGGCCTCGTAGCCCGCGATGCGGACAACTGTTTCGTCTTTCAGGAACTCCAATGTCCGGCCATCGATGACCCGCACTCGCCCGAAGAGTTGATAGGGAAGGCGCTTGGTCATTGTCGATTTCGCGCTGTCAGACATCGATATCTGCGCTGAGGCGAGCAGGGCAGTCGATATTATGAGCAGCGCGGTTGGAAACAGGCGTTTCATTGCGACGACCCCGCCCTCCCGAGCACGGTGAGGGGATGCGGCATATCGGGGTAGGCCCACAGACCGACGCTCGCCTTGCGTGCAGCTTCTTCGGCGACGCGATAGTTCGGCACCACGGGCGCTCCCTTGCCGCTCATCGCTGCGAAGCCCCAGCCTTGCGCTATCAGATAAGTGGCAAGGTCATAGCGATGATTGCCGGCCGTGGTCTGGCACACGACGAGCGCATTGGACTGGTCGAGCGCTCGGATAGTGCTGCAGACAGGCCGCGTATCTCGGATGACGGCTTGGGCCATGAGGATGTTGAGATCGCCACAGTCACGTTTGACGCCGGCACGGAGCGTGACCTGCGTGCCACGTAGACAGGATTGGAGACCGTACAGCCGGTAACGTTTACCGTCGTGGACCCACGTATCGGCGGTTTCGAACCGGGCGTTCACTGGAAACGGAGTAAATGTGGCAGCCGCTGCCGTCTCTCCATCGGATGTGTGAACCTGCGATTGGGCCTGGACGGGGATCCCTTCCGCACGGAGGTCTCCACCGGGCCTGGCGGCCCAGATGCCGATGCCGGCGGCAGCTCCGATCACGAATGTTGTAGCGATCGACATCACGTTTTCTGAAACCCTATGCGCGACTGGGATGGAAGGAGGCAATGATCTTGTTCGCAGGGCTGTCGTGCGCAACCGTGCATAATGGTGCTGGTGCAACGAGCAGCATTTGCACGGCGATTCGAAAACCTGTGGTCCACAACATTGAGGCCTCCTGACTCAGGTTCTCGCAACCTTCATCATGTATATATCGTCCTCTATAGCGTCACTCTCTGCTAGTATACCGGTTTGAATAGGATGAAAAGACCCAAGTCGCTTCACTGCCGGCTGTGCATGCCCTCAGCGACCGAATAGGATGGCGAGAAGCGCGAACTGGAGAGTTGGAAGGCGATGAGAACCACTCTGCATATGCTCAAGGGCATCTGGGGTTTCGCAATGGCGTCGCCGTATTTTGTCATCGCGGCCTGCCTCGCCAGTGCGATTGCCGATATGATGTCGCCGGGATCCACTTTAGCCGGGTTCAACGGCTGGCTGGCCGCCAACATGCCGGTGTCGATCGGGATGCTGCTCGTCGTTCTCTTCTTTGTTAGCATCCTCTGGCACAACTTTCCCAAAACCAACGCCGAGAAACAGGCGGCTGCCGAGCGCACGGCGGCGATCGTTGCGGACGAGGGCGAGGAGACCCGCATCAATCAGAGCGGCGGCGGCTTTCGCGCGAAAGGCATCTAGGTCTGTAGCTGGAACCGGCGCGGGTCACGTGCCACGACATTGACGCGTTCCCCGTTTCTCCGTTCGGCGGTCGCCATGGGAGAGATGGATGACCGACCTGGAGCGCCACGCAGCGGCCTTGCTGCCTGCTCCACGTCCATGCTCGCATTGCCTTGACGCCGGCATACCGCGATTGCGCGGCTGAGACTCTCCCTTCCTCGAGGAGCGCCGTCGATAGTGCAAACATCGCGTAGATCTTAGGGCCAAAGCGGCCGATGATCGTCCGTCGTCAGCTATCGCCGAGGAGACGACTGACGCCTGCCATTGTCACGACACGATGGACGGAATGCATTTAACGACTTTGACGTTGAAGCCGGAAACCTTGATCGAGCCAGGTCTGACCAGCGGCACGACCAGTGGCTTGAAAATGGTGATCAGCGGCCGGAGGTCGGTTATCGGCAGGGACGGAGTGATACCGAAGGTCGTTGCGTCAGGGTGATCCGGTGGCAGCCCATCACACTGGAGAATCAGCGCGGCGCCGGCAATCGAGGTTCGCGCGTTTGCCATGCGGACGATCGCATCGGTGGGATGCAGTGCGGCCTCCGGATCGTGATAGACGATGAGATCGACATCGTCCGTGATGTTTTCCAAGCGGAGCATTGCGGGCCTTTCGCAGCCAATCAATGCCTTCATCTGTTCTTCGGGCGTGACGTGAGTGTCCGGGCCGTCCTCAAACGTGACTGTACGCAGACTCGCTGTGGCCGGCGTGAGAAGATATCCGGCAATTTCGTGCGTCGTCATGCGGTGTCCTTCCTGGCAGGGCAGACCGGGGCCTGCCCTCCATGTCGATAAGACCGAGGGAGGGTTGAAAGCGGCCGGGGCATGGCCCCGCGTCGCGGTTAGACCTTTTAGGCTGCGAACGCCCGATCCACGCCAACCCATCGGTGCGGCAACGACGCCCGGGAGGATCGCACGACTTCAGCGTTTGAACCGGGTCGTCCGAAGAGCGCGTCCCGGTCTGCCCATCGTGGCGGAATCCGAGCCCTTCAAGAGCTTTGTCGTGATGTGTCCGAGGATGGATTTCTGGGCGTATGTAGCCATGTATGTGCGACCAACAGGATCACCTCCTAGCTGTCCCAACGCCCTACAACCCAATTCTTGAGGTAACGGAAATGCGAGTTCTCGTCTACAGCTAAAACGTGTGGTCAAAACTGTTCCTACGAAGACGGCTCGCTACATCATTTCAACTGTACAAAGGCGTGACTTTCAGGCCGACCTGGAAGACAGCGGTTTCGGACCAGGTTCCTAGCATGCGCCGCGCCACGCTGTCCGCTTGGCGGCAAACCAGGGCCATCAAGGTGCGCCAAGACCCCAAGAACGTAACCATGCTGTCAGCCGAGGGGACCCTTTTGCGATAGGCGGTCGTTTAAGTTGGTGATTGCGCCGTCAGTCCCCATGTGAGAATAGTGTCCTCTATTGAGGTCGCTATATGCTTGAAGATGGGCTGCATAGTGCATCGTTGGTCGAGCGAGATATTTGGACGGGGTTGCCAAGGGTGACTCGGCACCAAGACGCTGCATGCGGACCTTTCGAGCTGCGGACTGCGAAATGGTTCCGGCAAACCCTGCGCGTCTGCTGTCCAAAATGTGGGGAGATGTCGAGGGCGTTCTTCCTGTTCGTTGATCCCGAGACTGAAGTCAGGATGTCCACCGACGCGGTTTGGCGTACGCTCGAGCGATACGCCTTCCTCACCACCTTAAGACGAGCAGACGCGGCAAGCGGCGGTATGTTGATCAGCTTGTCGAATGGCTTGGCTGCGCTGGCGAATGGAGAACTTCGGCAGCACTGCGAACAGTGTCGCACAGCGATTGCATTTGGAGATTTCCAGGCCGCGGCGATGGAGGCGTTCTCGAGTGATGCCAGGCAGGAACCGGCGGTCGAAATGATATGGCCCATGACTGCCCGGTCAGCGACGGCAGTCTTGTTCCATGAAGACCTGGCAATCCAGCAACGGTCGGCACAGCGCGAAGGCTACGGACGCATGGTGCGATTGTCGATCAGCGACAGCGAGGGAGAGTTGGCCATTGCCGACGTCTTCCATCATGTCGAGCACGGCGATTTCGCATTGACGGTGCTCGATGGCAGCGGGCGCGAAACTATGGCTTTCGGTTTCGAGGCACGCATCTTCACGTCGATCCGGCAGCTGGTGAATTTCGTATTGGCCATGGGCTATGCGGTCGAAGAAGTCGCTGAGATCTCAGCGGAGTCGATCTTGGCGCGGTTGAGCGCGTTGATGGCAATCTCAGCGCTAAAGGGCGCCGGCTACGAGATTGAAACCGACAATCGTCGGTCGGTCGACGCGATTCGGCGCCAGATCGAAGCGGAATTGGCGGCATTGTGAAGGAACCTATGAACAAGACAGCGGCAGCGGCACTCGGAATCGGTTTGGCGGTGGCGGGATGCGCCGCGCCGAAGGCCGTAAAGTCCTTGCCCCCAGGCCCCTATGCGAGACTGTTCCTGACGGATTGCCGGGCCTATGCGAGGTTCTCCGATTGCAAGCTAAAGGCCATATATGCCGCAGGGGACATCGTGCTTGGCAATGTGCAATCGAGCGCTATTCGACCTGGCCAATATCAGGTGATGGGCTGTTGGCCGATCGGCCGCGTGGTCCGACCGCTTCCGACATTCGGATGCGAATTGGCAACAGCACCAGGGCTGACCAACGCCGGCGATGTCACCGTAAAGGGAGGGACGGCGGTCCGGCTGGCGAAGTATCTTGGAGACAGGGAGCAGCTTGGATATCGCTGGAGGCGGGATCCCTGGTCGCGCATTCCGGAGTAATGGCCTCTTCCGATCGCGGAGCTCTGCGTTAGTGGTGGCAGCCGTCGACGGCCCTTGCGTGATTTGACCGAGATCCGAAGCGGATCGGTCGGGCGCGCTCGCCATGATGACCACGATCTGATGACAATGCGGCAGGCGTGCCTTCCCACGAGCTAGACCGTTCTTGTGGCGGTCGCGTTTCAACCAGCGAAGAACGCTCCCGCCCAGGACAACAGCCGAGCGTCATGATCGATCTAAATCGTCCTCAATAGCGTCATTCCATCGCCCTTCTATCGCTTCCTCATGGATAGCGATTTCCGACGGCTTCCAACACCGATCTTCATAAGAATCAGTAATCATACCATATTTCTCTTTTTCTTATATCGTCCTCTCTAGCGTGATTATATAACTCATTTTTCTGTTTGCCATTCCAGATTCATTGATTATAAGTGGCGCGTTCGAGCGGGGATGCGGCCTTGGAACAGCAACGCGATATGAGAGTGCTTACGAGGGATGCAGCTGCGTTGAAGCTCGTCATGGGCTTCATCAGTCTTGTAATCGCCGTCTGCCCGGCGGGCGCAGAGCCGAGCCGCGCAGGGCTTGCGGATCACTATGCAGAGCCTCGCCCGGAACGATTTGCCCGTCCGATAGGACTAGCGATCAGCGGGCCGATGCCGGTAAAGGTGAAGGCACAGAACATCGGGAACCCGTCCGACCGCGGAAAGGTCGAATCGGTGATCGCAGATCATGGACGCCCTGCGCGCCAGGACCTGCTTGACGGTGTTCCCTTCGACCTCCAGCAGCTGGTGCCGCTGATCGCCTCCGAGGAGCAGGTCGACGTCAATCTCATCCTCAGCGTCATGCGCGTAGAGAACCCCGCTTTCGATCGCTTTGCCGTCAGCGGAGCGGGCGCCGTCGGATTGATGCAGGTGAAGCCTGCGACAGGGATCCACTATGGTGCTCAAGATCTGACGGACCCGGAGCAGAACATTCGCGCTGGCGCGCGGTTCCTGGCCGACCTTGTGCGCAAGTACGACAACCCCGTCTTGGTAGCCGCCGCCTACAATGCCGGCGAACCGCGAGTCGACATGAGCGCGTCGATCCCGCTGATTCCCGAAACAGCGGACTATGTCACGAAGGTCGTCGGATTGTTGACCGTGGGCCCCAGAAGCGGCACGGAGCGTATCGCCTTCGGTGGCGCGGCGAGGTCGGCGTATGCGCGCGGAGGATCCCGCAAGGCACGCAAGGCAGCATCGTCGATGCTCGTCTATTCGGCCGATGTCGCCGAGCGCACGCAAGTTTCCGAAATCGCAGGTGAGATGACGGGCAGCGGCCCCGTGCGCATCAGAAAGGAGCAGTGATGTCTGAATTGATCCTCACGACAGCCGAGGTTTGGGGGCGAGCCGTATTGGCTCGGACCGGTTCCATGTGGAAGAGCCCGACAGCGCGCAAGGTCGTTGTGAACGGCTCGCTGATACTAACCTGCGCGGCGTTCGTGCTCGTCTCCCAAGCGCACCCCGCGCACGCGCAGTCCATGCAGAAGCTGGAGCAGGCGGTCGACAAGATCGTGGAATTCTTCACGGGCAAGTTCGGCCGCGGTGTCGGTGCTCTCGCCTTTATCGGCATGTTCCTGTCGGCGGCATTCGGCCTCTGGTCATGGGGCAACTTCCTGAAAGTCGGCGGCGCTGTTGCAGGTGTCTTCGCGTCCGTCGAGATCGTCAATTTCCTAAGCGGAGGCTGACGCGTTGCGATGGTGGAACGTTACAGGGAAAGCGACGTCGGTGACGATCACGTCAAGACCTATCCGGTGATCCTCGCGTTGACGAGGCCACCGACCATCCTCGGCATTCCGTACCTCTATGTGTGCGCGGAAGGATTCATTGCGGTCATGGCCTACCTGTTTCTTGGGTCGATCCTGTGGCTGCCGTCGACCGCGCTGGTCCTTCATGCATTCTTTTACGTGGCGTGCGTGAAGGGCGATCTGTGGTTCTTCGACATCCTGATGAAGACATCGCTTTGCGGTGTGAACCCCGTCGGCCGCCGGCTCGGCGGCGGCTTAAAGACGTATGGTGCCTAGATGGTCGCGCGGCGCGTCAAGGGATTGCTGACTAAGGGTTGGCAGGTGTTCGCTGACCGACAGGTATCGGCGCACATTCCGTACAGTCGCCCGTTCGAAAACGGCATCGTCAAGACCAAGAACGGGTGCCTCGTGACCACGATCCGGTTGAACGGCTTCTCCTTCGAGACCGCAGACCTGGACGAGATCAACAGGCTTCAGGTCAATCGCAACGCCGCCTTCCGCGCGGTGGCATCGATCGGCAGCTTCTCGATCTACACCCACGTGATCCGTCATCGCGTGAGGCCGCGGCTCAAGGGTGAGTTCGGCAACGCCTTCATGGCGAAGATGGACGATGTCTACCAGCAGCACATTTCGCGCAACGAGATGTTCGTCAACGATACGTTCGTCTCCCTGCTGATCCGGCCGATGTTCCGCAAGGGATCGACGCTTGGGCGTCTCGCTGGCGTGCGCGAACACGATCGGCGTGACCAGGAGCGGATCATGCGGGACAAGCTGGTCGAGGCTCGCACCGCGTTGGTGAAGGCGCTTGAGGCCTACGGTCCGCAAGTCCTTAAGGACGTGAAGCGTTTCGAGGTCCGGTATGGCGACGGCACCATCAGCTATCGTGACGTACCGGATGAAGGCGAAGCACCCGCAGATGCGCGGGTTGCCTGGTTTTCCCAGCAGGCGGAGTTCTTCTATCTGCTGGTGAACGGCGCAGTCGTCAGGCCGATGCAGTTGGGATCGCGGCCGCTGGATAACCTGTTGCCGGCGAGCCGGATCTCGATCGGCAACCGCACGATACGCCTCGAAGGTCAGACCAGATCGGAAGAGCGCTTCGGAGCCCTGATCTCGCTCAAGGACTATCCGCCGGAGACCGGGGCGGGAATGCTCGACTATGTGTTGAAGCTGCCACACGAGATGATCGTGACGCAATCGCTCTCGATGCTGGATGACGTTAAGGCGCGCAACAAGATCGATCTTCTCGATCGGCAATTGTCGAAGGCGTCGGAGGCGGGTTCCAGCGTTCAATCGGATCTCAGCCTCGCTCGCGATCAATTGGCGCGCAAGTATGTCGCTTTCGCCGAACATCATCTGACGGTGATGCCGATTGCTGGCTCGATTGGCGAGCTTGACGAGGCAGTCGCCGAGGTCGGGGCGCAACTCGGGGCTATCGGCGCTTCCTATAAGCGCGAGGATTTCAACTGCGAACCCGCCTTCTGGGCCCAGTTGCCCGGCAACCATGACTACATCGCGCGCCGCGCGGTCATATCGACGATGAATTTTGCCGGCTTATCGTCCTTTCACGCCTATCCCTACGGGCGTCCGGAAGGAAACTGTTGGGGATCCGCGGTCACTATTTTCGAGACGACATCCGGGACACCCTTCTTCTTCAATTTCCATGAGCGCGACGTCGGCCACACGACGTGCTTCGGCCCGACTGGCGCCGGCAAGACGGTCGTATTGGCCTTCCTGATCGCGCAAGCGCACCGCGTCAGCCCCGGGCTGAAGACAGTGATCTTCGACAAGGATCGCGGGCTCGACATCATGGTCCGTGCGATCGGTGGAACGTATCTCACCCTGGAGCCGGGTCAGCGTTCGGGATGGAATCCTTTCTTGATCGAAGACACGGCTGAGAACCGGTCGTTCCTCAACCGGTTGCTGGCCTACATGTTGAAGCCGGAGAACGGTACCAACCTGAGCTCGGCCGAGGACGCCATTATCGACGACGCCATCAAGACGATCATGAAGGCGCGACCCGAAATGCGCCGATTGTCATCGATTAAGCCTCTGCTGGAGGGTCGCGATCGGCACTCCAAGCTGTCGGAGCGGCTCGATAAGTGGATCGGGGAGGGAGCAAACGCCTGGTTGTTCGACAACCCGCAAGATCTGATGACGTTGCAGTCGAGCTGCATCGGCTTCGACATGACCTCGATCCTCGACGACAAACCCGTTCGCAGTGCCGCGCTGATGTACATGTTCCATCGGCTGGACGCTATTTATGACGGCTCGCCCGTGATCAACCTGATGGACGAGGCGTGGAAGCTGCTGGACGACGAGGTCTTCTCGCAGTTCATCAAGGACTATCTGAAGACGCTGCGCAAGCGCAACGGCATGGTCATCTTCGGCACGCAGTCCGCATCGGACGTGGTCGACTCCTCCATCTCGCGCACGATCATCGAGCAGACGTCGACCAATATCTTCTTCGGCAACTCCAAAGCGGACAAGCGCTCATACAGGGACCATTTCGGGCTCTCGGAGAGCGAGTTCGAATGGGTCAAGAACGCGGATCCGGCCAGTCGCTACATGCTGATCAAACATGCCAAGGACTCGGTGATCGCGCGCCTCGACATGAGCCACATGATGGACTTCGTGAAGGTCCTGTCGGGCCGCGAGGGGACCGTCGCGGAATGCGAAGCGCTGCGCGAGCAGTACGGGGACGAGCCGGCCAACTGGCTGGGAAAATTCTGCGGATGGCCGCATGAGAGCGAGGCGAGGGATGACAAGATCGCTGCTTGACCATTCCCGCGTCCGACTGTCGGCGCTGGCGCTTTCGATCGTCGTGGGCGGCAGTGCCGCTGCCCAGGTGCCTGTCATCGACGGCGAACGCCATGTCATCGAGGAGGACACGCGTGATCAGGTCTCGAAGAACCAGCAGGACAAACGCAAGCTCAAGGGCGGCTCCGGTGGTGTAACCGACTCCGTTGCGCCGGGGGAGGGGGCGGGCACGCCCGATCTCTGCAGCGACGCGGGAATGGGTGGCCCGTCGAGCAAGACGGCGGAGGTTCCGAAAAACCGACAGCAGATCGCCGACATGGTGCAGCGGATCGCGCGCGAGGAGGGCGTCGATCCGAACAAGGCCATGGCGATAGCCATGCAGGAGTCCCGATTTAACCAGAATGCACTGTCGCCGGTTGGCGCTCGCGGCGTCATGCAGCTCATGCCGGAGACGGCAGCCGGGCTTGGCGTCAATCCTTACGACCTGGAACAGAACATCCGAGGCGGCGTGCGCTATCTGCGCACGATGCTCAGCGATTTCAACGGCCGTTTCGATCTAGCCGCGGCCGGCTACAACGCCGGTCCCAATCGTGCGTCGCTGCAGGCAGGGCGCATTCCGAACATTGCCGAAACCATCGACTATGTGCGCAAGACCGCGGGCTATTTCGAGCAGTTTACGCAGCAATTCGGCAATCGGTCCCCCGCACCCGAAACGGTATCGGGCGAGGGCAACGGTTTCGGCGGTTGCGGCGAGCAACTGAAGAAGGCTTTCGATCGCAACACGCAGATGCAGGCCAAACGCGGCCAGGTGATCAACGATCTGGTCGAAAAGGCTCTTCAGCTCAACGGGCTGAGACAGCAAGCCATGCTGGAGGCACTTCGCGGAACGTCCGAATCCATTCGCGGCAGCGATGCTGGCGAGCGTAATGCCAACTGGCAAGGCAGCACCGTACGTCCGATCGAGGTCCAATGTCCGACCGGCGTGCTGAACCTCGGTTCGACCAGATGCTTTGCGGTTCCCGCAACGCTCACTAGCGACCAGGTTCGCCAATGGCTTGGCCAGTTGCAGGAACAGGCTCGGTCGCAGCGAGGCGTCGCCACCTTCGACGTGACGCAGGATGCCACCGGCGGACTGGTAGCCATTGTCGAGACCAGACCACAAGGCTGATCGGAAGGAACGAAAAGGAGCGAGTCCATGAGGCGATTTCTTGGAGTGGCCGCGGCTTCTGCCCTGGCGCCGTGCCTGGCATACGCGCAGGTGCCCGTCACTGACGCGGCCAACACGCGCGAGGCCGCGGAGATCCGGCGGCTGTCGGAAGAAATCCAGCGCGATACCAGCGTCGTCAAGGAGAACACGACGAAAACCCTGCAGGCGATCACCGGGGATCGCAGTCAGGACGCGAGCCAGTTCGCCAATCTGGCAACCGGAAGCGGATTCAGCATGGCCCAGGCGCCGGACTTCTCGTCCATCATGAGCGGCAATCAGTCTATGTTCGGCGGCATCGGCGGCGAGTTTCAGAACAACGCCGCGCAACTCATCAACGGCCTCAATCTGATCAAGGGCCTGGTGGACCAGTTCAAGGGCGGCGGCTCGACGGCCAACTCGAAGAGCTATGACGAAGCCGTCATGACGCTGACGTCGATGACGGCTTTGACTGATGCAGCGAATTCGGCAGCCAAGGAACGAACCCAGAGCTTTGTAGGTGCTGCAGGCGAGATCGGCAAGGCCAAGGACCTGAAGGGCGCGCTCGAGCAGAATACCCAGATGGTCAATCAGGGCAATGCGACGACCAACGAGGCCGTCGGCGCGCTGAACAACGCCGTCACCCTAACGACAAAAGAGCAGGTCGCCCGTATTGCCGCGATGTCGGAGCGGATCAGGGCTTTCTCCGCCGACGGCAATGGCGGGTCGGCGCAATCGCAAAACACGGCGGACCAGCTCAAGGCGTTCCAGGACGCACAATGAGATTGGTTGCATTGGCGCTGATTGGCTGCGCAGCGTTTTCCGGCTGCGCGGTTCCCAAGGAAAAGCTTGCGAAATGTTCGGCGGATGAAAACCCTGTGGGGCTCGCCGCCCTTTCGGGCACCGAGGCGAAACGTCCTAGACCGTTCGCTGCTTTCAACGACTGCGGCCCGATGAAGCCGGTCAACAGCTTCTGAGGGTCGAGCGCCCATGGACTATCTCGCAAATTTCTACAGCGCCGCGATCGAGTACTTCAACCGCGTCAACGGCGACGTCGTGCAAAAAGCGTGGGACGTCGCCAAGGACAATCAAGGGGTGTTTGCGGGGCTTTTCGCCCTGACCGTCTCCCTCTACTTCCTGTCGGTGGCCTTGGGGTATTCGCGGGGCAGCATCCAGGACGCAGGCGTGACCGGGCTCAAGATTGTGCTGGCCTATGCGTTGATCATCTCCTGGGCGGACTTCAACGAGGTCGCCGGCAAGCTAATCATGGAGGGGCCCGAGGAGATCGGCGCGGCAATCGCCGCCAAGATGGGAGGCGTCGAGGCCAAAGGCATGGCCAACCTCGTCAAAGAAGTCGTCACCAAGGTCTACGAATGGGTTTCGCAGGTGGTCAAGGCCAACGAAAGCTGGGTGACGCCCAATTTCGTCGGCATGCTGGTGACGGTCATTGTGGTCGGCGTCGGCCTGATCCCGATGCTGCTGATCCTCACATTCGTGATCCTTTATGGAAAATTCCTGGTCTCCGTGGTGCTGGCGATCGGACCGTTCGCGATCATCGCGTATTTTTTCTCCGCCACGCGCTTCCTTTTTGAATCCTGGGTCAAGGGTCTCTTCATGGGAGCCCTGATCATCGTGTTCGGCTATATCATGGCCGGTTTTGCATTCGGCTTCGTTCAGGTTTCCATCGACAGCATGACCGGCGGCGGAAACTTCAGCAATGACGGTGTGATCCCGCGCGCGGTGGCGATCGCGCTCTATCTGCTCATGGTTGCGATCTTCATGCTGCGTGTTCCCGAATTCGCGCAATCTTTCGCCTATGGCACGGCAATGCATCTCAGGGGCCTGAACGGTGTGGAGGCGGCAAGTGCCGCCGCCACAGGCGCCAGAGGCGGCGTCACCGCCATGCGGGCAACCGGACAGGCCGCCTGGAATCAGATGGACCGCGAGGCGGGAAGACTGTCGGCTCTTTCCCAGGAACTGACGGCGCGTCGGCGGGGTCGGGGATAGGCAGGGGCGCTTTTGATCACATCAGCGTCGAAAATATCCCCTGAAGACAAATCAAATGATGGATCGCTGACTTATTTTTAGATAGTCCTCTATTGAGGACGATTTTTCTCAATTACTGAGTCTTGTATGTCGTTCCTCGCGCAGAACGCTTAGCCAAACGAGAGGTATCGTGGCAGACGACGCTGGACTGACCGAGCTCTACCGGAACACGGAAACCTGGGCCTCTCGCACATCGGCGTTGCGGGGGCTGATTTCGGCTATTCTCGGATTCTTCGCCCTGGCCGGTTGGGCGGTGGCCGGCATACTGGCGTTCTCCATCTCGCAGATGTTCCCGCTGATCCGAACCGAGGTCGTGCCGCTGATCGTCGACAAGAACACCGGCTATATGGAGACCGTAACGACGCTCCAAAAGGGCAACCGCAGCATCAGCGAGCTGGAGTCGGCCCGCGCCTCCTTCGTCGGCAATTATGTCCTTCGCCGCGAGATGTACGACCCGCGCTACGTCCGCGACACCTACGACATGATCGCTCTGTGGTCCGATCCAAACGGGCAGGCCTGGAGAAGCTACGACGAGGAGGTCAACCCCTCTAACCCGCGCAGCCCCGTCGCGGTGATCGGATCGGACGGAGACATCCAGCCCGATCTCCTGTCTGTCAACCTTGTCGGCCGCGACAGAGACGCATTTCTCTACAACGTCCGCTTCGAAACGCGCGAGCGCGTGAAGGGCGGCGACGTGACTAACCGGTGGGCGGCGAACGTCCGCATGAAGCGCGTCGACATGGCGGCGACAAATCGCGTGCGGATATTCAACCCCTTCACCTTCCAGGTCATCGAATATCGAAAGGTTCCCGAGTCAATGCCGACGGGCCTGCCGCGATGATGCGTCTGGTCCTGGCCCTGCTGATGACGACCACGGCGGTAGCCGCGCGCGCGGAACTGGTGGCGCAGCCTGGTCTGCAGGACCCGCGCGTCCGCTCAGTCCCTTATTCGGCATCACAGGTGGTTGTCGTAACCGGCACCTACGGCATGATCACGACGATCCTCTTCGGCCAGGATGAGGAGGTGCTGACCGTGACAGTGGGCGATTCCGTATCGTGGCAGATCGTGCTCGCCGCCAACAAGCGGGTGCTCAACATCAAGCCGATGGAGGACGACGCACCTACGAACATGTCCGTGATCACGACGAAACGGACCTACTCGTTCGAATTGCAGGTGAACACCTCGAAATCGAAGCGCGAGCAGACTTACAAGCTTCGCTTCACCTATCCGGAGGATGCGGGCCTGCGCGGCACGGCCGAGATGTGGCGCGAGGCAGAAGAGGCGACGAAGAGCCCCAACATCCAGAACCTGCGCCGCGACAAGGTGAACTTCGAGTACGGCTTCAAGGGCTCGGACGCTGCAAAACCGAACTGGGTCTTCGACGACGGTGTGAAGACCTTCATGCAGTTCACCGGCGACGTTCCCGCGATCTTCATCGTCGACGACCGGCGCCGCGAAAGCCTGGTCAATTACCGCCGCGAGGGCGACTACATCGTCATCGACGCGGTCTCCCGCCAATGGTCGTTGCGCTTGGGCGAGGAAGCCGAGACCTGCCTGTTCAACCTTCGCACGTCGCCGGCGGTCATTCTGGCGCCGGTGGACGGCGCTGTAGCGCCGCGCCGGCTCGGTCGCGCTGGCCGAGCTTTGCCGTCGATCGCGAACAGCGGAAGATAGAGGCGATTTCGATGAGCGACCCGAACTACGCACAATATCAGCTGGATGACGGCGGCATCGAGGCATTGCAGCGGCGAGGCGGTCGGGCCGGGAAGGCGACCGCCCTGCTCGTTGCGGCCCTCGCCACAATCGCCGTCCTCTACTACCTATTTTCCGACAATACGGCTGTCGTCGAGAACGAGCCGCAGGAAACGCAGGAATTCATTCCGCCGACCGCGCGGCAACCGACAGTGTTCGCGCCGCCGCCGGCGCCGCCGCAGCCGACCGTCGAAATCCCGATGGCACCGCCACCCCCACCGCCGGAGCCGCAATCCACCGAAGCCCCACCAACTCCCCCTTTACCGGCCGACATCCCGACGCAACAGCCGCCTGCTGAGGTGGCAGTGCCTGTCTGCGAGGAGGGCTCGCCGGACTTCGGGGTGAACCCCGTCTGTATCGAGATGGAACGCAGGAAGAATCGACTGGAGCGCGTTCGGTCCAATCTGGTGGTGATCGACCAGGGAGGCACCGGATCGCTTGTCGGGCAAGTCCAGGGCAGCGATGGGACCACGACAGCCGTTCCCATGGAGGGCGACGTCGGCGCGATGCCATCGCTGCAGGGCGGTGCGGCTGATGCTAATCGTGCTTTCCTTGCACAAATGACGGGCGCCGGGTTCGATTCGTCCACGGCAACGAAGAACAATCGCACCGATGCCTGGATCCCCCAGGGAACCATGATCAGCGGCACCCTCGACACGGCGATCAATTCCGACCTTGCCGGCATGACGCGTGCGATTGTCCATAAGGATGTCTATTCCTTCGACGGCCGCCGCATCCTCATTCCTGCTGGTTCGGCACTGATCGGCGATTACCAAACCGGCGTTGCGGAGGGCCAAGAACGCGTCTTCGTCGTTTGGAACCGCATGATCCGCGCCGATGGCGTCTCCGTGCAATTGGGGTCGTACGGAACCGATAGGCTCGGGCGTTCGGGGCTGACCGGAGAGGTGGACAAAAAATACTGGGAGCGCTTCGGGCCGCCGGCATTGCTGACCCTTGTCGGCGGCGCTGCCCAATATCTCGCCGGGCTCGGCGACACGTCCAATCAGTCGCAGAACATCATCGTGGTCAATCCGGACGGATCGACGACGTCGATCCAGGGCAATGGCACTCAGCAGGATGCCCGCAGGATCGCCGCCGAGACGATCGCGGCCGGCATCCAGCAGATGGCGAACGAGGCCTTCAAGACCTCGAACGCGACCAGGCCGACCATTCACATACCGCAGGGCACGGACATTAATGTCTTCGTGACGCGCGATCTGGATTTTTCGGAACTCTATCCGGACCCGGTTCGGGAGGAATTCGAGCGCATCCGCGCTGCGCGGAGGTCGCGCAAATGAACGCGTATGTCGAATTCGTGCGGCAGCAACTCGGGCCGCTAAGACCGTTCCTTGAAGATCCTCAGGTGGTGGAGATTTCGTGTCAGCGTCCCGGTGAGCTCTGGATCGAACGATCCGGCTCCCTCTTCATGCAGCGCCAGTATGCCGAGGGACTGGGCGCACACGACCTGAAAACCCTGGCCGAGCGAACCGCGGCCTTCTCCAAGCAGGTCATCAATGAGGAGAACCCGCTGCTGTCGGCGACGTTGCCCGACGGAGAGCGCATCCAATTTGTGCTGGCGCCAACGTCATTGACCGGGCACTGCTTCTCGATCCGCAAGCAGGTCATGCGCAACCTCTCGCTCGACGACTACGAGAGGGCAGGGGCCTTTCGCCGGACCCGGATCACCGGCGAGGCGTTCATCGATGACGTCGACCACGAATTGTCACGCCTTCTACGCGAACAGAAGGTTCGGCCGTTCCTGGAGCTCGCAGCGGCGAACCATCGTTCGATGCTGATCAGTGGCGGCACCTCGACCGGCAAGACGACATTCCTCAACGCTATGCTGAGCATCATCGACCTGCATGAGCGCCTCGTCCTCATGCAGGATGCGCCTGAGTTGACACCTCCGCAGGAAAACGTCGTCTCGCTCATCGCCTCTAAAGGCGACCAGGGCAGGGCGAGGGTCACCATGTCGTCGCTTCTGGCGACATCGTTGCGACTACGTCCCGACCGCATCTTCATGGGCGAACTGCGCGGCGACGAGGCGTTCGACTTCCTGAACGCCATCAATACGGGTCACCCGGGGTCGATGACGACAATCCACGCCAACGCCCCTCGAGAGGCATTCGACCGGCTGTCGACGCTGGTCCTGAACAGCGGGGTCCGCATGGATCGCTCCGACATCATCGCTTACATCAAGTCGATCATTCCGATCGTGGTTCAGCTGAGGAAGGGAGATGAACACGGCGGTCGCGGCGTAAGCGAGATCTTCTACGCCGACGAGGTGGATGAACATGGCAATCGCAAGCACGCCGTCTGACGGCAGCTCAGGCCGCGAACGCGGCGGCTTTCGCAGCCGAGTCGATCTGCCTGGACGATGGTCATGGCTGCGCCGGCAGTCCTTCTTCACCTTTCCGATTGCACTCGCCGCGATGTTCGCTGTCTGGTGCGTGACCTTCGTTGTTCTGTACGACGCCCATGTCGGCAGTGCCGGCAATTCCGCCTTCATCGACTGGCTGGCCCAGGCGCCACCCGCGACTGCGTTGAAACAGATCCTCGTCACTGCCGCGATGCGCGAGGCGAGAGGCATCGTCATCTTCGCCGCGGTGCTGGCATCGCCGGTTCTCTTCGTTATCCTTGCGCTCTGGATGCTGAAGGCCGGCCGGGGCTGGTCGCGCATCCTGCTTTATCTCGTGAACATCCGCTCCGGACGGCGCGTGGCGATCTATGCCTTCATCGCCGTCATGATGGTCGTCGTCGCGACGATCGCGTATTTCGCGGTGTTCTACATGGCCGCCACGAAGTTCGAGGAGCGGCGACAGCTGGCAGCGTATTTCTCCGACCGGCCGCTTGCGATGACGACGGCGCCGTTCGGAACCACGTCGCCTACAGGCAAGGTCCTGACCGCCGATCGCCAGCTTCGCATGGCTGCTCTGGCCGGTCTGGCGGCCGCGTTGGCATTGATCGGCCTGCCGGTTGGTGTCGCGGTGCACAAACGAAGCCGAATGGTTCATGGTACCGGCCGGCTGGGCGATATGACCGACGCGGCCGACTTCGGCCTGCGGTCGAAGCGCGGCATCGTGCTCGGCATGAAGCAGGGCATGCTGATCATCGACGACAGCGACCGGCATGTGACGGTGCTGGGCACGCCGGGATCGAATAAGTCGCGTGGCCTGGTCATTCCTTCGATTATGCGGTTCGGCGGCTCGATGTTCGTGCTCGACTTCGGTGGCGAGCTCTACAAGGACACCTCCGGCTGGCTGAAGGCGAACGGCTATCAGGTCTATCTGGTCGCGCCGGGCGAACCAGACACCGACGCCTTCAACCCGCTCGATTTCGTCAGCGCGGACCCGGCGCGACGGGTCACGGATCTGCAGAAGCTGTCGCTGATGCTGATGCCGGAGCGCATCCGCTCCGATGCCAGCGACTTCTGGGAAGAGAGCGCGCGCATCCTGCTGACGGCACTGCTGGCCTTCGTTATCGAATGCCCGGATACCCGCAATACGCTTGGCGAGCTCTATCGCATCCTGGGGTCCATGCCGGACGAGCGCACGGCAATCACCCAGCTGATGGAGAGGTACGAGAAAGTGCTCTCCGACACGACGCGCATTCAGCTGGAAAAATTCCGTGGCCGGCATGAAAAGCTGGGCGAGGGCATTGCCGCCGAGATTGCCGCAAAGATCGATCAGCTGGCCAACACCAATCTCGAGGCGTTCTTGTCGACCACGACAATCCCGTTGCGCGATATCCGCAAGCGAAAGATCGCGATTTTCCTAAAAGTCGACGTCCAGACCATCCGCATCTACGAGCGCTACATCGCGCTGATCATCGAGCAGATGGTCGACGTCTTTCTGAAGGAAGGGCCGCTGCGCGACAACCAACACGACGTGATGATGATGCTCGACGAGTTCGGCAACGCCGGACGCATGGAAGCGATCATGACGCAGGCGCCGCTGATGCGTAAATACGGCATCCGCTTCGTGTCGATCCTGCAAGACAGCGCGCAAGTCGAGCGGCTTTACGAACGGACCGGCCGTGACATCCTGCTGAACTCGTCGGCGATCAAGCTCTATATGAACTTCCAGAATCCGGCCGACGCCGAATATGTGTCGAAGTTCGCGGGCAGGCGGACCGAGTGGCTTCCGACCTCGTCCTATACCTATCGCCACGGCCGCCGCGACCGGCAGGAGTCGAGGACACCGCTCGGCATCGATGTCCTACCCGTCAGCGAATTGCTGGCAATGAAGCCCGAGGAAGCGATCCTGCAGGTGCAGGGTGCGCCAATTTTCAGGGTGCTCAAGCTCGACGCTGGCCAGTCGGTCCATTTCAAGGCGTACCAGACATATCAACCTTTGCCTGCACCGAAGCTGAACATCGTGTTCAGCGAGGGTGTCGCAAACCCGCCGACGCCGGCGGGCGAGGGGACGACGGTCCATCTGTCGACCTTGGACGGGCTAAAAAAGCGGCTGGGTCTGGACGCGTTGCGCGAGACAGGCGTCGCGAGGCCTGATCAAAAAGACCGAGGCAGGCAAGGCACAGCCGCGCCGCCGGACGACACAACCGCGAAATCGGAAGACACTGACGGCAAACGCCAAGGGACCGCCGACGACGTTGACGCACTGATCGACCGCCAAGTTTTGGCTGATGTCGTCTGGGAAGGCAGCACACAGGGCCGTGGCGCTCGCGACCGAGTGCGGGCCCGCGAGGCGGCAATATCCGACGACACGCGTCGCTCTCCGATCCTGAAGCGCCAGGAAGTCAGCACGGCATTTGGTCCGGATGGGGCAGCGTTCCCGCTGGAGGAAGGCTTTTTCGACGGTTCCATCCAGCCGGAGAACACGGATCCTCGGGACATCAATGAGCCTTTGGATTGGATCATGGCGGAGATCAGACGCCGATCTCCGCCGCAAGCCAGGGACGCTGTGGAGGAACTCCACGTGGCAGTGTCCGATCCACTCGAGGAGGGGACGAGATGACGGTCCGGCTTCTCTCCGAACGACCCGTGGGTGCCGGCGCGCAACTGTCGCCGACTGTAGGTCCGCAGCCACACCTACCCTTGTGGACCGCAGCCAAGAAAGGCCTGCCGCTCAGTTGGCCGGAGGGGGAAAGCTGATGCCGGCACCGAACGCGCAGGTGACGATCGCGATCACCAACTTCAAGGGTGGTGTCGGGAAATCGCTGCTGACGCATTTGCTTGCCGCGGAATTCGCCGCACAGGGTCACAGGGCGCAAATCTTCGATACCGACCCTCAGCAATCCACGACGCGCTGGTACGTGCTGTCGAAACAGCGAGGCTATAAGCTCGACGACATAGCAGTGTTCTCAGCGTCAGGCACTCTCGAGCCGGATCAACCGTCTGTCGACAAGGGCGCAACGCTGGAGCTTTCCTCGACGACCCTTAAAGCCAGGCTGGCAGATCTCCCGCCGTGCGATGTTTTGCTGATCGATGTCGGTGGCTACTGGTCGGAAGAGGCGGTTCTTCTTTATTCGCTCTGCGACGCGATCCTGATCCCCGTCGTTAACGAGGCTACATCGGCGACCCAAGCCATCGAGGTGGGCAAGGTGTTGCAGAACATCGCCAGGGCGACCGGGCGCACAATTCCCTACCGAGCGATCTTCAACAGCGTAACCCATATCAACCAGAACTCGATGGCGATGATGGAGACGCTCGCCGAGCTGAAGGCCGCAAAGTTTCCGATCGCCAAGCCGTTTCTGACCGTCCGTGACTGGTATGCGCGCGTCGGCGCCGGTTACGGCACGCTCTACGAATGGCAGGAGGCGATCAGGAACGACGCCACCCTGCGACCTTGGCAGAAGAAGAGGATGATGCAGCCGATCGAGGCGGCGATCGACGGGGTCAAGGTCATCAACAACGAGGTCGTCGCGATGCTGGAGCAGTCAATATGACCGATCCGGCAAAGCAGCTCGGTTCGATCCTTGCCCGCCGCAAGGCTTCTCTGGCCGACGCGATTGCTTCGCCGGACGATGCCTCGGAGAGAGCAGGATCGTTCAGTCCGCCCTCGCCGACTGACGCACTTTTTGGCGAATACCGGAAGTGGCCAGCTCAAGCAGCCGATGATCCGAGCCCCGCTTCCTCGGAACATAGTGGAACGCCATCTTCGACAGCAGACCGGGAGCCGTCCGCCTCTCGCTCTACCCGCAAGCCAAGGCGGGAGACGACGGCGGTGGTCGGTAGCGCCGGTGGTGACCCAGGCCAGCGTTTCAACCTCCACCTGAGAGGGGAACTCCTGAAAGACGTGCTGGCGGTCTCCACCGAGATGCGTCGTATTCCGACGAAAGCGATTGTGACCCTCTTGTCGGAAGCCGTCGCGGCACGGAAGCGGCGGTGACCGATGGTATCGCCGCACTACCAGTTCCGTCTCCGCACCTCTGTCGCCCCGGCAATCGACGATCTCGCGGCGCGGCTCGGGACCTCGCCAGGACGATTGATCCGGTTTCTCGTGGAGCGCACGGTCGCAGAGGGCGGCGCCTTGCTGCACGAGCACGACAGGGCACTTGCGGAAATGCGCCAATTCCATCGCGATCTGGTCATCGTCCTTGATCGATATCTTGAAGAAAACAATGACCTCGAAAGGAGACGATCCTTCTCCGAGATAAGGGAAACGTTGACCGATCTCGCTCGGGCGATCGACGCGATCCGGGCGAGCACCAATGCTACGCCTTCGCCCAGGATTGATGAAATCGTTCGTGACTATGATGCCGCCAAACCGTCCGTCAAAGATCCTTTCTAGGATTTCGGCCGCTAACCGACGCCTGCCGACGTATCTCTCGTCGTTGGATGATGACTGGCGTCAAAATGCGACGGAAAGGGGAGGGGGCGGTGGACAGGGCGGCGGCGGACCCCGATCGGTGCGAAGCCGACCGACAGTATCGGGCATCGCGACATCGGTTAGCCGAGCCCGCGGCAACAATGCCATCGTTGTAAAAGTCCTCAGTTACGGAGCTGGGGCACGATCGGCACGGAACGTGCTCGCGTACCAGGCCAAGGAGGAACGGGCGTGCGACCAGGATGGACGCGAGATATCAGACATCGCCGTGGCGGTGAAGGAATGGTCCACGGAGTTCAGTGATCGACAGGGATCCAAGGACGTCCTTCTGCTCACCTATGAACTGGGGAGCACCGGGAATGTTCACGCAGCGCTGGATGCGTTGACAGCACGCGGCGTTGCGCATGACGGCGACATGGATCGTACGCTTGCTTACAGCCTGCCCACCGGCGCAACCGACCACGGGCGCCTGCATGTGGCCGTTATTCTCGCCAGCGAGCGTAAGAGCAGGGCCGCGAAGGGGGAGGGAAGGCGACTTCCGGCAACGCTGGAAATCGTCCACGCCATAGACGGTCGGATCACAGCGGATCTTCGCGACAAGGGCGTTGAGGTATCATACCGATACCCGTCCTCGACCGCTTCTGGTGGCAGGGGGCTGACGGCGACGCTGCATCGAATGAGCCGTGATGGCGCCGACGTCCATATGTCGACGAAAACTCAATTGACGCCCATGGAGGGAAAGGCCGGAAAGTACGAACGCGGCGAGACCCGTCGCTGGATCGTTGCCACGGATACCAGGAGCCGGACACGCGAGGGTGCGAAAATCGCGCGGCTGATGGAGACTCGTCAGCCGCGCGACTTCATGCACCTCCTGCTGTCAGGCCCTGCCGATGTCGATCGCGGGGACTTCATCAAGGCTGGCGCCTCGTTCCTTCGTTCGGAATTCGGCAATCACCGCTACGCCTACGCGGTCCATAATCGTCATGATCTAAAGGCGCACCCCCATATTCACGTCCTTGTCTCCATGAAGGACTCGTTCGGTCGCAGCATGGACCCGAACATCCGCGATTTTACGGAGTGGCGGCATCACTTCGCTCAGCATCTCAAGGAGCGTGGCATTCATCTCGAGCCGCAGAAACGCAATGCCAGAGCTGGACCACCGCCGATCAAACGCTGGGAGTGGGAACTCTTTCAGCGGCTAGGCGCCGCGGCGCCTCCCTCCGTCCAGGATAAGGTTCTGGCGAAAATCCGGGATCGCCCGACGGCGCCGGCGATTGGTGCGGCAAGGGAACGGTTCATCACCCAGAAAGCCAATCTGGAACGCATCATCAAGATGCTGGAAGAAATCGGCAAGGATCGCCAGGCTCCGAGCACAGCGCGCGAGCTCAGCCAGGATCTGGCCGCGGGCCTGGCCAAAGAGTTCGGTCGTCTCCAGGCGGCAGTCGAGAGAGGGCGTGACCCGTCCAAGGAAGAAGGAAAAGACCATATGCTTCGCAATTCGCCGATCACAGCCGAGCAAGCAGTTCGAGCGGGGCAGCGCATCGCAAATGCCGCGGCCAAGGTCGCCGACAAGATCACCGATGCCACCGAGCGTCAGGCGTTCGAGGACGGAATGACCATCGTGCACAAACTCGTTGGTCTTCAGTTGGACGCTCGTAGAGTGTCGAAGGAAAAACTGCGCGCCGGCGGCCAGACCACCATGTCGACATCAACAACTGCTGGCCGCGATCGGCTGGATGAGAACGACACTCCCGCCCGCACGTCCAACAATCGCGCGATCGACGCCGCCCGCATTGAACAGGCGCAAGATGCGCAGGACCATCGTCGAGACGAACTGAAGGATAGAAAACAAAGTGCGGATCGTGAGCACGACAAGGAACGAGAGCAGCCAAGCCAAGTCAAAGGGCCTACGACGATAAAAATGCGACCGCCTCGGACAAACGACCGCGATCGCAATCGATAAAGCCATTGCGGCCGAAACCTCGGCAATAGGCTGGAACGATGGATCACCGATCCGCGACGTCCAACAGGTCTCACAGCTTACCGGGAGCCGTAGAAACCTGACTTCCCTGCCTGAAACGGTGTTCCGTCAGGAGGCCGTCTTGCGAGCTGCCCGTTTCTTCGGAGCAGGGACGGGTTCCTTTGGCTTGCGGCCCAAGCCTATCTGCTTGGCAAATGACGACCGGGCAGCCGCATAGGCCGGAGCGACCATAGGGTAGTCGCGAGGCAGATCCCATTTTTCGCGATATTGTTCCGGCGTCAGCTCATGATGGGTCATGAGGTGCCGCTTCAGCGATTTGAACTTCTTTCCGTCCTCGAGGCAAACGATGAAGTCGTCATGGACCGAACGCTTCGGATTCACGGCAGGCTTCGGTGCTTCCTCGACTTTGGCGGGTGTTGCTCCGCTCAACCCGGTCAGCGATTGATGTACTTGAGCGATTAGGGCCGGCAGCTCTGAGACCGGGACCGGATTGTTGGAGACATAAGCTGAAACGAGGTCAGCCGTCATTTCGACAATATCGGTGTTTTCGGACATTGATTTTCCAGACGCTGTATTCTGATCGCTCGCACGCACATACAGATTTTAGATCACCGATGCAAACCGTCGCTCTTCCACCGCCTGCCTTGGCCTGAGATCACGGACCGCGTCACTGACGCTTGGTGGTGATCCGGCCACTATGAGAACTCGCTGCAGTATCACGATTCCTGCGTATGACCTGCTTATCGCGATAGGCGGCACGAAAAACTGATACCGTTATTGACCTGTTCTGTCTTTCAGACATTGCCGGAAAACGGCAATGCCGCTTTGCCTGATTGCGTTGTTCCGGCAATGACTCATTCGGTCGTTTCCGACGCCGCCGCGGTACCCCGGCTTTTCTTACCGGGGCGACACCTCATCGACCCTTGTGCCCCGCGGGCGCCGGATGTCTGTATACAGACATCCTATCCTGCCATTTATCATAGAAGGGCGCGAAACCACCGTCGTCGCCAGTGACCGGGCGACGCGCCAGCACCGAACGATCACTGGCGGGCGTTCGCCGCGAGCTTCGATCGTCCTGCGATCGAGGCTAAGGAGGACGCCGACTCACGGCGGTGGTTTCGTGCCCTTCTATGATAAAGTCGAAGCGATCGCCGCGATAGCGTCACGGCGAGCAGCCAGGAGCGCAGCGAGTGGCTGCGGAGCTGTAGCGTCCATCGCGGTGTGAGCGCACCGCCAGGGCACGAGCGAAGGTGTCTGCCGCGAAAGCAGGCTGACACCGAGGGACTGCCCGGATGCATTTGCGGAGTCGCGGCAGCGTCCTTCAACCGGCCCGAAAGGCCGGCTGCGAAGCAGTCCACCAGGAGTGGGGGTTTGGGGGAGAGGCGGCTAGCCTCTCCCCCAGGGCGTGGCGGCGGGTTCGATGCACGCTGTCACGCCCTGCGCCGCGCACGCGCGCAGAACCGACGCCTTTGCGCGCAGGAGAGCGCCAATGTTCGGAAGTGCCGCGAGCGAGTGACAAGAAAGGTGAGAGGCGGCTCTTGCCGCCTCTCACCTGAGCGTCAGTCGCAGTCCGGTCCCCAGAGTGGGTTGATGTAGGGGTCGCCGGTGTGTTTGTCCTGAGGTGGCAACTCCCGGATGACTGCGTTGATGGGGTAGTTGCAGATCTCGGTGCGGCGTTGCGCGACGAGGATGCTGACGGCTGTCTCGTTGCTCTCGATAGCCCGAATCGCGTCCTCCATGTCGTCATGGGGTCCAAGGTTCTCAATGGGGATGACGTCATCATTTTCGTCGTAACCGCCGTGGAGATACATCGGCGCATCCAACAGCCGACTGGCTGCGAGTTCCGCCTTGCGGATCAGGCAGAAGCCAAGCTTCCGTTGCCTCCAATATTCCGCGCTGCCGCCATCGATGGTTGGGATTTTCGTGCGGGTCATAAGAAGTCTCCTTTCGTCTTTCTGACGAAAGGGGTCCGCACCGTAGGCGCGAGGGGTCAAGGATCGCGCAGCGACCGCCGGAGGCGGCGAGTGGGGGAGCCGATTTTCTGGTGACGCCCTCTTCGGGCGGCGCCTGAAAATTGGGGGAACCGCTCTTAGGTCTTAGTCAAGCGTCCTGTTTGGAGAAGGCGCCGTCATTCTGGCGGCTCCTCGTCTGCCATGATGGCGTCAAATGCGCTGTCGAGCGATGCCTGTTCAGCGAGGAGCTTTGCGAGTTCAGCCTCGCTTGCCGCGCGCTCGGCAGGCGTAAGGATGCAGGCGGCAAGCTCGACGCGCAGCTGCTGGATTTCGTCGTAGATGGTAAGCATGTGTCTCTCCTCTGTTTGAAGACGAGAGACGTGCACGATGACGGAGCAGTTCGGGTCGAGGATCGCCGCAGGCGACCGGCGGAGCCGGCGAGTGGGGGAGCCAAAATGCGCAGCATTTTGGGGGTACCGCTCGTGCTCGAGGCGGGCTGATCCGGCATGGTAGGATGGGATATCTGAAGTAACGGACTTTGGGTTCCACGGACTCGGACCCCAAAAAACAACCACTTGCTCATCCGATCATGGACGGTTGGATGCTTCAACGCGATCAGTCATGTCGAGCTAAGCCGCCGCACCCTGCTGATCTCCTGAACCAGCTTGGCGTTCTGCTTTTCCAGTCGAGCAACGGCCTTCTCGGAATCCAGCACACGCTTCAGCAGGCTGGCATTCTCGGTCGCGAGCAGCCGCCTTTGCTCCTGGAGCTCATGCATCGAAGCTCGAAGTGCCGACATGTCAGATTTGGGAGGCGGCCGCTGAGTTTTGGGGCGCGGTGGATTTGCGGATGCCAATTCTTCGAGGAAACTGCTGTGCTCGGCATAGATCGTGTTTCGGCTGACCTGAGCTTCGCGCGCCAATGCAGCCACTGTTACCCGGGTAGCATACCCTTCCAACGAAGCCTGTGCCACAAGCCGATCCATCGCCTGCCGAATGCGGCGCTCGGTATTTCGATGACGCGTCTCATGAGATTTCAGTCTCGCGGGCTGCTTTGTACTATTCGTCATCGCTTCCGCGACCTTGCTGAAGTTCGGCCAAAATACGGTCGCATTCATCGATCCTCATCGCTGCCAGGGCACGGCTGTCGTCGTCGAGCATCGGATGCGCCAGAAGCCGTGCGTTTTGCCTCCGGCGTTCCTCCCACACCGGCCGATGCTTTTCCGTGACGGCAAAATTGCTGCAGGTGGAACAGATGCTCTGCGTTCTGATGACCGGGTTCGGGCCTCGATCATCACCCAGGCACGATGCGCTTTCACGGCGGTAGACGCAGTAGCCCCAATCGCAACGACCGAGCCGCATGTCGGTTTCTCTCAGGATGAAGTCCACATAGTCCGCAACATCTCCGTCTCTTGTACGTCCACGGAAGCGACTGTGCGAAGAGATCGCTCGTCCGGCACGGCCGGCCGCCGTTACCGAGGTCAGCAAATCCTCAAGCGCCGTCCTTGTGTCGTTCGAGGTCTCTGCGTCGATCAGATCGGTCAGATCGAAGTCCGTCCCGACATAGCCTTTGTCGGTCATTGCTCTGGTCACGTGGCCAAAGTGCGCGGCAAGGGCATCGAGGCCGGTACGGTCACGTCGACCAACAAATCGCGCAAAGGTCTTTCGTCCCTGATGGGTCGTCAGATGCCACGGCCGTTCGTTATAAAGAGGCAGATCTATAAAGGATGCAAACGGTCCGTTGAGACGGTCAGCCAGCACAGATGATCGCGGGATGGTCATCCCGCTGCGTCCAGCCATCGCCGACAACCATAATTCCTCCCGCCCCATCCGCTGGCGGATAGGAGCAGATAGGCGTTCCAAAACAGTCACGGCCCGCACGACAGGGTCCGGCGCCACCCATCGATGCGGCGCTCCGCCCGTGCCAACGGCTGTTTTGTAGATCCGGCCGCTCAGATAAGCGAAGGATTCAGCGCCATCGGCAGCAACATGCCGCTCGATGCATCCAGCCCGCAGGCCCAAGATTTCGGAGGCTCGCGCACCAACAAGATAGGCGATGACGACAAAGCAGGCGTCGTAAATTCGAGTGACCAGGAATTGCACCAACTTCATGGTCAGCACGGGCTCCGTCCTCCACGGATTCGCTTCCGCGGGAACCGTCGCGAAGCGGAAGCTATCAAGGCGAGCGCGCATGTGACCGTGTCGCGCCTTATATCCAAATCCGCTCGAAAGGGCTTGCCTGTGGGCGTCCTCGGCTCGTTCCCGCAGCGCGATTATGTCGTCGGCTGGCGCGCCGATCAGACGCAGGGCTGCCGAGATAAGAGGAACGGCAACAGCATCCGGCGTATAGGGCATAGGCTTGGACAGTTGCCCGGGTCTCAATGCTCGGGAGCCTGTTATCGGGTCCACCAAAGGTTCAGCCGGCGCGTCAGAAAGCCAATCTCGCTGCAAATAGAGAAGGTCCAGAATCCGGATATAACCGACCGGGGTCACGGTCTCCGATAAGAGACGACCGCCACGGCCCGGACGTTGGTAAATGATGCCAAGGAAGCGCTGAGCTGCATCGCGGTCGAGGTCGCCAAAGCACCGGTAACCTTCGGCGACCATCCACCGGATCAGAATGCGCAGGATCTGGAACCGCCTGACAAGCGTCGTTCCCCTTGCACGGCGCCGACCAGGCGGCGGCGTTACGCGTAACGACCAGAGAAAGCGCCGCGCAGCCTCGCGCCAGGCGTCCCATCTTTCATCGGTAAACCGGCTTCCATCCTCAAACGCTATGCCCCAGTCGATGAGGAGATCGGCAGGTGTCGTTCCCGGCACATCCACATCCAGTTGCCAGATGCGATCCATCCACACCGATATCGTCGAGATACGGATTTCAGGATCCGAGATGCTGCTTTGCTCCAATTTAGCAGGTTTAGCCGCCATCGGGATCACTCCGGGTCAGGCAAGGGCGGAAGCGTTGCGATCATGCGCTCGGCCTCCTCGTGCATTTCAACGGGAAAGTCCGGCAGGATTTCTGCTTTGAGAATGCGGTAGCTCGGAGCGTAGATCGATCGCCAACGCTCTGCATCTAGCTGATCGCGGGCGATTTCTAACTTGCGCATCACCTGCAGGATCCGCGCCAGATGTCGGCTGTCTATCGGGATCACGAGTCCCGGACAGCTGAGACAGCCCATAAAACTGGGGCACAGGCGGCCCTGGGCGGAGCCCGGAGCCCTGCCGGCCATCGGATTAATGCAGATATGGCTGAACGCCTCGGCCATACCCTCATCATCGCTTTCGATCTGGCCGTCGATATTTCGCTCGACACCCTGGACACCTGGGCGCATCACGATCCAGCCGATCATCCGATGTTGGAGGCTCGCGATTGTTTTCTCATACATGCGTTGTGTTTCGGGGCCGCGAACATAGAGGTCGGTCGTGCTGGCTTGCGCATGATTGAGAAGCACTTGGGCCACACGGATATCACCGTCGGCTGCCTTATAGTGCTCGGTGGCGACGCTGCCACGGAACAGAACAGGAGCAAAGGACCGCATCGGTGAACGAAGCTGCTCAGGATGAGCTTCATTCCAGGCGCTAATGCTTCGATTTGAACGAGCAATAAACCTGCCGATACCGGCATCCAGCGTTTGACTACCAATCACGCCCACGCCCTTCGGGCGGTTACCTCTGATCAAAAAGAGGCGTTCACACTCCGCAGGTCGCGCATGCGGAACGAGTGGTGCGCTCATCGCCAACAGTTTCTCGACAAGATTTGGCACAGAATATCGTCGGCGCTTATCGAAAGTCCGACGCTGCGCACGTCGTAGGGTATTCCCCGCCCGGGGCTTGGCCCAATCGACGATGATCCGATCCGGGTCGAGCGGATGCGAGGCCAGGCAATCGCGTCCTATGTTTCGAAGGGAATCCGGATTGGCCGCCGTTTGAATGGCGATAGCCAAAAAGAATGGGACCAGGGTATCGACCGTCAGATGCAGGTGTTGCGCCAGCATCCGCGTGCCACCGGCGCGCCTCATCCGCCGATGTGACTGCCGCCCCGGGGCACGATCGTACCATGGCATTATTCCGCCACCCGCACGACCCGTTGCGACCAACAGCGTCTCCAGATCCCGGCGATCGTCCGCTACGCCATCATGGTCTGTTTCCAGGATTGCGCGCCCCTCCTCGAAGCGAGCCCAGGCGATGTCGATTTCGGCATAGCAGGCTCGCAGGATTGTCTTCAGCTCATGCGCTGGAAGTCGGCGCGGGACTGGTGTCCGGTGGCGACCCGGGAAAGGATTGGCCGGGAACTGCAATTGTTCTGGCATGAGATCGGCGCGATTTCGCATCGCCCACTCGAGCATGATCTTTATAGGCACGTAGCGGCCATGCCGTGTCGATATTCCCCAAGGTTGCCCCGTCGGCGATCTCTGTCGATCAAGCCACGCGACATAGCGACCTACGGCCTCTGTCGTCAGTGCCGCAATCTCAGTGATTTCGCCGTCTTCAGCAGCGAAACGGGCAAATGTACGAAGCGATTTCCAGTACCCTTTCCGGGTCGCCGTGGCGGCACTGGCGAATGATGCGCGGAAGGAGTCGGCAAAGACCATCGTAAGGTCGACCGCGAGGCCAAGCCGACTGAAGTCGAATATCTGTGCGACGCTGCCCCACTCATCGCGGAAAGTAATCGCAACACCGCTTGAGATCGGCTCGTCGCAAGCCGGGGCAGCCGCAAAGCGCCGATCTATACGTGGCCGGTTAGACCGCATCGGGAATGACCTCACCGTAAAGATACTCGATGCTCTCGGCGATTTCGCGATGATGCAGATCCACGCAACGCAGGTAGATGGATGTTGTCTGGATCGAGCTGTGACCGAGGAGAATCTGCAGCACTTTGAGCGGATTGATCTCCGGCTTTTTAGCGGCGATCCGTTGGAGGCGGGCGAGCATCGTCGTCGCAAAGGTATGGCGAAGCCAGTGCAAGCTGCCATCGACCTTAGCGGCTTCAAACCCCGCCGCAAAGACTGTGCTGAGGTGCGCTCGCGTCACACCACCACCACGCCTGTTCAAGAACAGGAACTCACTCGGTTCATAGGCTGAAGAGATGTGTCGACGCTTCCGAACCAGAGCGGCTCTTTCTTCACCGGCATACCAGTTTGTACGATCGACAAGACGGATCGGTGGATAGATTGTCCGAGGTCGGCCGCCCTTCGTGATCGCCAAAGGTACACCTATCAGCGGATGATCCGTCGCATCCAGCCTCTTGCTGTCGGGCAATTGCGCGACCGTCAAGGCGCACAGCTCCATCCGCCGCATGCCGGTACAGACTGCCCATTCCGCCATCAGCCTATAGGGCATGGAAAGATGCCCGAACAGTCGCGCGAGCTGATCGGCTCGAAGCGCGCGCGGTAGCTTTTCGAATTCGGCAACAGTCAAGATGTTCGCAGCAACAACCGCTGATCGGGCATCTGCATGAGTTAGCAGAGCCTGCTTGCGCCCGGAGGTAATCCGTACATCGATCATGCGGAATGGCAGGTGCTCGACCCAACCGCGTTGATGCGCCCAATTATAGAACCGGCAGATAGAGCGAATGCGATCATTGATCGTGGACCGCGCATAGGGCCGGCCGGTATAGGGACTGGGCTGTTCCAGCATACGATTTCGGTAGGCCGCAATCATTTCCTCATCGGCCAGCCTCCAATCCAGATCGGACTGTTCCAGACTGTCGAACCAATCGTATAAGTGTTCCGCGTAGGTGCGCACCGTGTCTGGAGAATGCGAGCGGCCTGGAATGGTGGCCAACTCCAGAAGGTAGGCGAAGGCTGCCTCGATAATTTCCATGCGGCCGGACATCAGGATGGGAAACCCGGCAGGAATGCCGGGCTGCCCCTTCGTCGCAGGAATAACCATCACCATGAGCTTTATCCCTATGTGCGGCTCGCCGACCGTGCCCGCGTTGACCACAGGTACCTCCCGCGCATCGCTGCGTCGGACTCGTGTGGTCACTCCGCGATGCGCGGGGCCCTCCTGTGGACACCGTGCAAGCTCACCGATAATGGCCTCACAAATGCACGATGATTGCAGCGGCAACGAGACAATCAGGACACTTCTTGGAAATGCATTCTAACCACGATGTCCTTGAGGCCTGCCTGCCGCCATGGCACCCTCGGACGGACTGAGCAGACTTTTCCTCTCCGAATGGCACCCGGAAAGCGGGACGCGGGCTCGATGCCCGTTTCCCGCTCATCTTAAGAGGGGAGCGCCCCGCCTTGGCAGGCGGGGCTTCCGATGTCAGGCGTCACGCTTCTGGCGGTTCCAGACCAGGTCGTAGTCGCCGTCGGCCTGGCTCGGCCACAGGGCCGCGTTGATCGGGGCGTTGAAGCTCGGGTCGTCGAGCTTGACCGAGATGTAGGGTTCGCCGTCGGTGGAGGTGGCGTTCCAGCCTGCGCCGACCTCGGCCATGCCCGCCATCACGCGGAAGTCGGGAGCGTCGCGCGAGGTGCGCTCGATCGGAACCAGGCGTGCCTTCATCGATACCGTCAGGGTGCGGACCGCGCCGCTGATGAGGTTGCCGTTGGTGGAGAAGTTGCCGATGATAGCCATTTTCGAGATCCTTTCGGGTTGCTCGGGTCGCGTCCATCGCGACCTCGATGGCTGTCGAAAGGATCGGGGACGATCGGACCGCACCCCTTGGGCCGGAACGAAGTGGAGGGCGGCCGGAGCCGGCTTTCTTGTCCAGCGAGGAATGACGGCGGCCCGGGGTCCCTGTTCGACTTGTCGAATGGGGTGGGTTCCGGCAGGGGAAGAAAGTTGGAGACGGCCGTTGCGGGAGGACGATCGAGGCGCAGCCGGTCTCCGATCAGACATGCCACATCGAGGACGTGTTGGCCGCGCCAGGGTTGACCAAACCGGAAGGGTCTCGAAAATGGCGGGCCGTCATCGTCAGGCCTTCTTCGCTCCCGCCGGCAACCTCGTCGGCGACACTGCGCTGCAGGTATATGTCCGGTGTGGCGCCGCAGACGATTGAGCCCACTGCCGACGATATCGCTCCTTCCGCGTTGGCTGTCGGAGGGTTTTCCTCGAATGCCGGTAGGACGACGACACCCTTGATGACACGGAATCCTCTTCTTCCGCAGGCATAGGGGCACCGCTTCCATGCACTCCGGTCATCTGCTACCTTGGCAGCGCCATGCCGCCGGGTTCACCTGAGCTGCCGCCGTCGAACGGATGACTGATGCTCAGCCCGCCTGCCAAGGCGGGGCGCTCCCTGGTCTTCCGGTTGCCGCGCCAATCACCATGGGCCAGCGCGACCGTTCGCGCCCATCTGGAGAAGACAGCGCGGCCGGGACTACAATAGAGGTGGCGAAGCGCCGACCCGGACAAGTCGATCGTCACCGGAATCGGCGAAGACGGCCGAAGGCTGGCTACGTGCCGGAGGCATAGAGCGCGGTCGCCGCAGGCGATGGCCAAAGACAAGATACAGAATCAGCCTCCAGGTCGACGAGCGTCCGCGTAACTCCCCATGTCGACTTACGGCGCGACCTTTGCGGCCGCACGAGACAGGATGAGCTGCCTGATGTGCGCGCGGACCTCGAGTTCGGTTCCGTAAAATCGGTCTTGCCCTTCGGGGTAGGTGATCGTCCAGGGATCATCGGCTCCCATCATGGTCGCTTCGAAGATGTCGCCATTGCCCGCGGTGACAGATATTGCACGGATTGGTCCTGCCGAAGATTCATCCCGCGTCAGTGAAAACGAAACCAACCAGCTCGGGCCATGGCTGTTTCGCAGCGCCTGCATGACGCCTGTGGTTCGCGCGTTCATCCAGTAATCGCGCAGACTGGCTTACCAGTACCGCCCATGCTCCAGGGCATAATCGCAAATGGCATCGTGCTCTGTTTGGGTGAGGGGATGCAGTTTGGTCATCGATTTTCCTTTCAGGACGAGGGACGGGAAGTACGGGTCCGGCGGCGGCCGGACCTCAATCTCGCCGACGCGCCGCGACGCGGGCTAGACGAGATCTGGAGAGATGAAGAGCATCGGAGAAATGAGCATAGCGACGGCCGGAGGCCGGGATTTCGGGAATTCTCGACGCGCCGGCGCGGGAAACAGGGCAGCCGCAGGAGCCTCAGCGTAGCGGCTCGAAGAGGAGGCGGGACCGACTGCCCCCGCGGCAGCGCTCCGTGCTCTGTTGAGGGCGGCTCCCTACCGCAGGCACCGGCTGATACCGAAGACGTTGGAATTTCATGGCAGGATTTCGATATCCTGGCACTTTCATGAAAGCCGCAGCTATCGCGAGTGGCTAAGCTTTCACTCGCTCCCGGTTCGCTGAAAGACCGGGAGTGGTCGCGGAGTGGGGCCGTTGCGTCTGGGGGCGTACCAGGAGCGGCGGCCCCGATTTTCACGGGGGTCGTCAGACACCGCACATCCCCTCGCATTCGTTCGGCCAGAGGTCGAGCTGTCCGCGATCTGACGCCGTCGAGAGATCGGCCTCGTCCAGCGGCACGCACGAGCGATGCAAAAAAACCTCACCGCGAATACCGCTGATGCCATTGCGTAGCGCCTGGTCGACCTCAATGGCGTCGGCCCACGCCGCAAAATCGTGGTCACGCATGAAGCGCCAGCGCGCGTTGTCATGAAACGGGCACCCCACGCAGGCGCTCTTTGGGGGATCAGGATAGCTGTGCCGGCGCAGCCAGGCGAGACAATCCCGTCGGCTCATGCGCTTTTCGATCAACGGAAAGCGCTTGACCTGCCAGGCTCGAAGCTGGGCTTCGCCCGGACGATCTCGTCGCAGCTGATGCCGATCCATTGCTCCACCACGGCATGGTCAGGGGAACGCTTGCGGGCGAGGCCGGCAAGCTCTCGGACCCTTCGTCGGATCGGGACGATTTTATAGTCCGTGGTGCACTGCCTGCGGATCATGCCGATCGACACGGTCTCGCGGGCTGTTGCGCGTGTGCCGATTTCGATCAGCTCTCCGTCATCGTCCTCGTCGTAGACCGGGACAGCCGCACCGACGGGCGTTACCGTCTTTGCGAAGGCCGGGATCGACGCCCAGCGTTTGCCGTCGCCGGCGCCGATCAGGTCGTCACGAATATTGCCGGCGGAGACGATATGCACGGGAAACGGCAACACGTTGCCGGACATGAGCCATTCGAGATGATCATAGACAGCCTGTGGCTCCCAGCCCGTGTCGGCGAAGATCGCACAATCGGGCATCGGACCGATCTCACCGTGGGCGGCCATCAAAGCGAGGGTCGTGGATTGCACCCCAGCGCCAAGGCTCAGCGCGCGAAGGCGAATGGCGGAGGGGTTTCCCCCCACCGGCTCGAAAACAGGCGGAGCGTTGAGCATCAGCGTCCCTCCGCGAATTCGCGGTCAAGCCAGCGGCGAAGATCCCGCCGCATGATGCCGATGGAGCCGTTGATCTCGGTGATCCTCCCATCGCCGACGATATGTCCGCGCTCGCGGAACAGATCGATGAGATGACGCATGACATCGAGATAAAGATGGCCGCCGACGAGGGCGATATCCGAGAAGGGAATGCGCCCATAGCCCGTCAGCGTCGCGATGTGCATTCCGGGATGCTCGCCGGAGGCGATGACGCGGCGCTGGGTCTTCTGCTTCGGCCACCGCGTTCCGAGATCGCCCGCCTTAATCTCGGCCGCGATCGCCGGGGTCATGCGCGCGTCGTAGATTTCGATCGGCGTGGATGCGGCACGGAACCCCAAGCGCGCGGAAAGAAAGGCGACCTTCGCCTTCTCTCCACGCGGGTCCACCGATCGCAGCGTCTGCCATAGGGGGCCGTCATAGCGTTCGATGGCCGGCATATAGGCCGGGCCGTCGCGCTTCGTCGCCGAGCAGGCGAGGATCAGAAGGCGGTTTGCGGGGAGGGGAGCCATTATGCTGCCTCCCGCTCTTCGGCCGCGGCCGGCTGCAGGCTGTGAAGGTAGGCGACGGCGCGCTGAGCGTGCGCGGCGGCAGCGAAGATCGCCCGCTTGTCGTCGGAGAGCACCTGCAGCCACGACTGAAGGTAGGATGCGTGATCCGGGCGCGGCTCCAGTTCGGGCACGATGCCGAGATCGGCGCAGAGGAAGCAACTGCCGAGTTCGGCGATTTATCTGAACAGTCAACCTGTCTCAGGCGGATTTTGCGGCGGCATTTGCCTGAAAACACACGCGCTTCCGCTCGACCTCGACGCATGAGACAGATTCGAGGGCCTAGAGACCCTCGAGC